>Ga0160423_10000130_pt1 | contig 54707 bp, 42 predicted proteins | sample CRUFie14St8metaG_FD_108191 | JGI IMG/M metagenome (GOLD analysis project Ga0160423, IMG submission 108191) | Marine microbial communities from the Costa Rica Dome - CRUD Field 142mm St8 metaG | ecosystem: Environmental > Aquatic > Marine > Oceanic > Photic zone | place: Costa Rica: the Eastern...
ATGTCAATACTGGTTTCTCCTGCTACCAGTGCTTCGCTTTCTTCAAACATTTCATTGTATGCCATAGCAACAATGTGTCTAGCTTTGTTGTGTTCTTCCCATTTGACGTATCTTGCACGTTGATCCCAATCTGCATTTCTTCCACAAATACTAAAATTAGCTGTGCCAACTCTTTGTTCAATATGATTACCAACTTTTTCTGGGTAATGGGTTTTGTCTAACTGTTGTTGTAAAAATTCATGTTGCTCTTTGCTCAGTGACCAATCTGTTCTTCCTACTTCAATGCCGTTTTCATACACATGATTGCCACTGCAATGATAAACAGTTTCAAAACTGTTTGTAAGTTTTTCACCTATTTGTTCTAGTGTTTTTTCTCTGTCACTGCCAGTCACAATCACACATTCGTGATTGTTAACAAACTCTAACATAACCTTTTCAAATTTAGGATCGATTGGTTTACGTGCGTCAGTTAGTGTGCCATCGACATCAAAAAGGAATTTCGTCATCAAAGTCATCTTTCTCTATGTTACCAAACCATTTGTACATCAAGTCAATTGGCATGCTGTACTTGAGGTCTTCATACTTTTTATTTGTTGTATCCAATGTAGTGCCAGGAGTAAATGTGATAGAATCGCTAGTATCATATGTGTTTGTAAGTGTGATTGTACTTTCGTTTGCCATTTTGAATGGAGCTTCGTTTATAAGCCAATCTTCAAAATCATCGTCTCCTTTGTCAGCTTTGTTGTTAAAGCTGTGTACATTTATATCAGTTATATTGTATGGATATTCGTCTTCAGGATTCATGTTCTTTTCCAAAAAGTTTATAAAATATATCAGGTGGAAGTATTCCTTTTGTAAGCAAATGCTGAGGGTGCAATGGATTTTTACTCATTTCTTTATCTATTGCCCACTTTAAGTGACTTCCAAACTCACGTTCTCTTACTGTTTTACCACCATCTGGTGATTCGTATATTTTAGGTTTACTTGGCATCTACAAACTCCGTATCTGTGCTGAATGTAGTAAATCCACCTTCTTTGATTACTTGTAGTATTGTGTTTACACGACCAACAAGTTCATCTCTATGTGAAATAAGAAATATGTTTTTGTTACGTTCACGTTCTATCTTTTTGAGAACACCTAGTGCCGCATCAACACCATTTGTGTCCATGCCACTATCAATCAATTCATCAATAGCAAGGAAGTTCACTGGTGTATTCATACTTTCAAAAACATCTCTAAACGCCCAACTAAGACCGAGTATTAATCTATTGCGTTCGCCTCTGCTCAAGTTATCAAAGTCTAGTTCTCTGCCTAGTTCAGTAATTTCTACATTTAGGTCAGGTTGGAACGCAACTTCGTGTGGCAGACCTAGTTTAGTTAGATAGTAAGCAAGTCTGCTGTTTAGATACTGCAAGTTTTGTTCAATGATGCGCTTGCGAATAAAACTGTCTTTGTTTGTGAGCAGTTTGTACAAGAAATCTTGATGATCTTTTAGAACATTCAAGTCGTTCATTGTTTCCCATTGAATTTCTTGCATTCCAGTTTCACGCAGTGAAACAATCTGTTCCTGATATGTATCAGATTCATTTTCAATACGCTGTACTTCATTCTGCAAATTGTTCAGTGTATTCTGATGTTCAAGTGCTTCTTGCAGTGTATTATAATGAGTAACAGGCATCATTCCCAATTCACCTAGTTCATTGAGTGCCGTTTCCCATTCATCTTCTTGAGCAAAGTTTGTTATTGTTTGGGTTCTAGCTTCGCCCAATTGGTCTTCTTTGTCTAAGAGTATTTTTCCTTGCTTCTCATCATGCATGTCTTGACCACAAGCATAACACTTGTGATCTTTAAGCAAGTTGATTTCTTTTTCTAGTTTATCTATTAGACGATCTTGTTTGATATTATCCTGTCTAATATTAGCTATCCATTTTTCAGCTTGATCTTTTAAATTTTTCTTCTCGAGGTAATCACCCAACTGTGCATGATTGTTGAGTTCAGTTTGTATATCAATCTTTTCTAATGTGCTTATTTGCTGTTGGATAGTTTGGACATCGCCTGTTTGTTTATCTCGCCAAATTTTTTGTCGGCGTTCCAAATCACTAATACTCTTTTCAATCCTTTGATTTGCTTCTTCAATTGCGTTAATTCGATACTCTTCTTGTTTGATTGCATCTCTTGTTAACCTTTGTTGTTCTTTAAGAACCTCTGCTTTTTCACTGAGCATTGTAATGCCTAGTAGTTGCTCAATGATCGCTCTTTGATCATTTGCCCTCATACTTAGAAAAGGTTCTGTGTATGTATTGAGTGCAACAATGTGCTTGAACATATCATGACTCATACCAAATAATTTTTCAATTTGTGTTTGAGTTTGACGATTCTCACCTTGTGCTTCGTCTTCGTCTACGTTTTGTTCGTTGACATAGTATTTAAGCACATTAGGTTTGCGTCCTCTTTCTATACGATATCTTGTACCTTCTACTTCAAAATCCAATGTAACCAACATACCTTTGCTGTTGGTCTTGTTTACAAGATTGTCTTTGCGAATATTTGTTAGAGCATTGCCGTATATTGCATAGCTGAGTGCATTGATAATAGTAGTTTTACCTGTGCCGTTTCTACTGCCATCGCCACCTAAATCTAAGTTGTTTCCCAATACCAATGTGAGACCATTATCTGTGAAACGAACAGATTGTGTTACATTACCAACACTCATAAAGTTTTTTACAGTGATATTTTTAAGTGTTATCATAGGGAGTTATAAATGTCTACTAGAATTTTACGGTCAATCATATCGCTGTCCACAGCGTTTAAACTATTGTACACGATTTGGTCTACATTTTCAACCTCTATATCGTCTACTACCTTCCAATCCTGAGCATGCTCTTCCTTTTTACTAGGGATCAATGCTATTTCTCTTGCATTGAATTGTTGACTAAAAGTCTCTTTAATAAAGCTAGCTTCTTCGTAGCTTATTGCAATGTCGAGTGTTGCACGACAATATGTTTTATTGTTGAGTATGTTTTCTGGTTCGTCAATCAATCTACTCAACGGCACAGTTCTATAGCGTGGGCCGTCAAAGTTTATATATTCTGGCGTGCCTCCCCACTCTAGTTTCATCATACCTCTATCATCGTCCCATGTGTCAGCATAGTTGTGACCAAACGGACTACCTAGATAGTGTACGTTGCCTTTGTTTTGTCTCTTGTGAAAGTGTCCTGTAAACACATACTCTGGGCCAGTCAAGTGTTCTGCATTTATTCCACCATGGTCTGGCATTTCAACCATTGCGTTCATTTTGAAAAACGGAAGTTCAAAGTGTCCAAACATATAACGACATTGGATTTTGTTTAGTTTTTTCCATTCATCTTCAATAAGCCACGGGATAAGTGCAACATCTCCTTGTACAAGACTGTCTTCTACTAATGTTACGTTTTCAAATAATCCTGCATAAGGTAAACTGTTGAGATCACGTTTTTCTCTGTAATACAAATCATGATTGCCCATGATCATATAGACATTTTTAAATGCACGACTAAGTTTACCTACGTTTTCTACACTGTGATTCAATGTGCTTACGTTTACACTTGATCTGTGATGATGCCAATCACCAAGGAAAATACAAGTTTCACAGTCGTCACTTTGTGTAATAAACCAGTCTACAAACTCAGCACAATCACGATTGTGTTGTTTGCTGTTGTTTTTGTTCCCGAAATGTATGTCTGTAAAACAGGCTGCTTTGTTAAAAAATGTCATGACTTTCCGTTCAGAGAATTTATACTTTGTTCATAATAACTGAAAAATTATGTGATGTCAACCTAAACGTTGAACCCGTGTTCCTTGCGCTCTTTGTCAGCGGCTTCGTCCCACTTGGCACGTTCTGCCATTTCATGTTCAATCTGTCTAGTCCAACTTGGCATCTGACCAGCTTCTTGCAACAAGTCATCTCTGATGTTTTGATTGCGTTTTTCCAAATTCAACACTCTAGTAAAGCTGTTAGTAACAGCAGCCGTGTAGTATGCAAATGGATTTTGACTTTTAAGTTCATTAAACTGTAATCCAATTTGTGATAATTGTAACAGTGCATGACTACGCATTTCATCTACATAAGTGTAACCACGCCAGTTACTACGCATACTGTAACGTTCGCACAGTTTGATGTACATTTTTGCTAGATTGTTTGTAATTTTTCCATGTTGTGTGTTAAAATGTCCGTTATCAAATCCACCTTCCCAGTGACTTCTTACAACTTCCTTTAGTTCACCATCCTTGTATGCATAGTGCTTGAATGGGGGAAAGTTACATTTACTGTGATGATCTGCAACTGTTTTGGGTTTGCTTTTGCGACCAGGCTCTAGCGGAACATGATCAAATGTCATTAATCTAAACACTAGACTTTTTTCGTCAATTGTGTCAGGATCAACTTTGTATGTGATTTGTTTTGGCTTTTGACTTGATTTACGCTCACCTTCATACCATTCGTAGTATGCATTTTCATACGCTTGTATGCTCAATTGTGCTGCACGATTTTCTTTTGCTTGTTGAATAATTTCTGGATTGTTAATATCTGCAATATCTTCTACAATTACATCAAAACGACTGTACTCGTCGTCGATCACGCTACAAAATGTAAGTTTACTTTTGTGTATCTCCTTGAGCATGTCTTTGTTGTTTAAGTATTTTTGTTTTCTCATATTATTTCCTTCAATTATCTAAAGTATATGTTCAATAAACTGTAATGTCAATATCTACCCACTTATTTCTGCTATAAATACTATTATAGGAGAACTCAATGAGATATACACAACTGACAGAAGATGTGGCTACAGATATTGCTGTATTTTACGGTGGTAGATTTCAGCCTATGCACAAAGGTCATCATAAAGTTTATATGGATCTAGTGGAACAGTTTGGTTCCTCTAACGTATTTATCGCTACTACAATTGCTAAAAATGCAACTCCAGAAAAGGACCCGTTTAGTTACGAAGAAAAAACTGGCATTATGGCTGACATGTTTGGTATTCCAGCCAAACAAATTGTGCGCACCAGTCCGTACAGACCCGATGTAAGTTTGACAGGAAAAAATCCTGCTAACACAGCTATTGTGCTAGTATTCAGTGCAAAAGATGCAGGACGACTTAAAGGTGGTAACTATCTCAGAGATTATGTTCCAGGACAAGAAATGGTGCCAGGCGATCAAGCAGGTTATATCTTAGAAGTTCCAATTCAAGAAGGTGGCATGAGTGCTACTGATTTTAGGAATGCAATGAAAGATAACAGTCTCAATGACAATCAAAAAATGATGAAGTTTAGAGAATTTTTTGGCACAATAAATCAAGATGTGTATAATTTTATTAAGGACAAACTAAATGGTAATGCCAGCTAATAACAGAACTAGTTTATTGCTTGCGCCCAGTAGTCCACAATTATACTTTGGTGGACCAGCTAGTGCATTGTCTAGAAATAAAGGAATTATATTTCCGCTTCAGCCAGACATAGCATATCAGCAAAGTGTTAACTACAGCAATTATGATCTAGCACACACAAATTATACAATGTATGCTTATAGAAATACCAGTAGTCCAAGCATACAAGTCACAGCGCAATTTGCAAACACTACTCAAGACGAAATTGATTATAACTTGGGAGTAATTCATTTTCTCAGAGGTGTAACTAAAATGTATTCAGGAATAGGAGATGCAAGACAAGGTGAGCCTTATGCAGGTACTCCACCTCCTGTGCTAAGATTCAGTAGCTTTGGTGCTAATGTATTCAACAATGTTAGAGTAATTGTTGGTAGCTTTGCTACAACGTTTGATAGTGGTGTTGATTTGCGTACCACTAGTAGTGGAGATAGTTTACCTTCATTGATGACATTGGCTATTGACTTAATGGTACAAGTAAGTCCAGATAGACAAAAGAATGTTTTCAGCAAAAGGAAATTTACATCTGGTAATGCTTACAGAGAAGGATTTATTTGATGGCAACAGTCGACTACAAGCCCACAAGTAACTATGCAAACACACCACAAAACTTCAAATACTTGGAGTTGTATAATCCTCCTGTGACTACAGACACACTGGACGAGGTACAATTTGAACTTACTATTGAATCAAAGTACCATAGACGACCAGATTTGCTTGCACATGATTTATATGGCAACAGTAGATTATGGTGGGTATTTGTACACTACAATAGGAACAAAATTAAAGATCCTATTTTTGACTTTGTTAGCGGAAAAAAGATATCAGTACCACGGAACTTCCAAACTAGCGGAGTCAGATAAAAATGGCAGTTCGCAGTGTCCGTAATAACAATCCAGGCAACATGGAACAATCAGCAAACCCTTGGGTAGGCAAGGTTTCTGTTCCTAGTGACAGTCGTTTTGAACAGTTTGAAACACCTGCACTTGGTGTTAGAGCCATGACCAAAAACTTGTACAGTTATCAAAATAGAGGACTTTCAACTGTAAATGACATGATCTATACTTGGGCTCCTCCTAGTGAAAATGACAGTGGGGGATACGCAAGTAGGGTTGCGGCAGCAATGGGAGTCGATCCTAATACGCCTGTTGACTTGCAGAGCAATCCTGAACTGATGAATAAAATGATCAATCAAATGATTATTGAAGAAGGTGGTCCTGAAGCAAGTAACTATTTTAGCTCACATGTATCCAGTGGTATTGCAATGGCAAACGGACAACTTCCGCCCGATTTTGATCCAAGTTTTCCAGCAGAACAAGTAAGTCAAGATCCTACAGGAGATTTAGACAATGACGGAGTCATCAATGAAGCAGATGACACTCCGTTTGGTCCAGGTGGTGAACCTAGCGATCCTCCAACCAGTGGTAAAAAGTTTTTTTATGAAGACAACAAATTAAACATATATGAAAGTTATACCTATAACTGGAGTATACACATGATACACCCATCAGACAATGTAAGAGCAAGAGATGCTTTGCAAGCTGGTAGATATGTTACAATTGCACAGCAAGGTGTTGAAAGTGAATTGAATATAGAAAGTGTTAGACAAGAACTTAGTTTAACATTCCATAAAAGCAATAGAAACAGTGTTGCAAACACATTTGATATTAATTTTATTGAGCCAATGGGTGTCACTGCATTTAATAGAATATTGGCAGCCGCGCAGAGGTTAGGCATTGAAAATCATCTATTGGCAGTTTATGTGTTAGAATTAAACTTCAAAGGACAACTTCCAAATGGCTCTACCAGCAGTTCAATTGTAGGGCCATATCTATACACTTGTATACTGTCGCAATTTGACTTTAGTTATAGACAAGGTGCTGGACAGTACAGAGGTTACTTTGTAGAAGTGGATCAGGAAGCATACAGAGAAACAACAGTAACAGTTCTTAAAGACTTTAATTTAAAAGCTAATACTTTTGGAGAGTTTTTAGACAAATTACAAGAGATACTCAACAGACATGAACAAGTACGTGTTGACCGTACTAGAACTACATTGCTAGCAGATGAATATAAAATAGAATTAGGAAGTGATGTTACTAGATGGGGTGAGTGGGCATTTGGAGCAACACAAGGACAAGCAGATAGCAGTGACAGTATCAGTGTCACGGGAGATGGAACACTGCAATTCTCTGTAAAAGCAGGTACAAACATAAATGCATTAATTGCTACAGCATTGTATCAAACTAGTAACTTTCAACAATTGCAAATCATCGATAGACAAACATTTGCAAAAGAAAATCCTGATTCAGGCACAGTAAGACCGGAAAGACTTGCAGACTTAATTGCATGGCACACATTTGAAACTAATGTAGAATACGGTGCCTATGATCCATTGGCAAAATATTATCAAAAAACTGTTACATATACTGTAAAACAATATGTCGCACCTGAAGTAATCCATGATCCTGTGAGCTACGCAGAGCTTATGAAAGACGCAACACTACAAAGGGACAGACTTAAAAATCTTGTAAACAATGGATTAATTAGAAAGAAATATGATTATGAGTACACAGGATTAAACACCGAAGTATTGAACTTGGATATTCAGCTCAACAACAGTTATTATACAATTCAAGCTGTAGAACATGGATTTATTAGAAATAGAGGTCAAGTGCTTGCTGGCGGTGGTGAACTTGGCAGTAGAGCAATTGTTCTCAATGACGAAGTACAAGATGTAAGAAAACGTATTGGCGATAATACCAAAGAACAACAACGTCTCAGAGAATTATTAGGCAGTTCAGAAACAGCTCCAACCGAAGTAGATGAGATTGAAAAAAATATTAACAGTTTAGATGAAGCAAATAGAATGCTGAGAAAATTAGAAAAAAGAAAAGTAGAAGAAAGAGATGAAGCAATCACTGCGTACAAAGAACAAGCCCAAAGCACTGGAAATGTCGCACTAGACAAGAGATATATCACCCAAAGTGATGTTGCAAGTGTAAATTTACAAAGTGCTGACAACAGATTGCTAGACTTGCCAAACACATTTAGAGAAAACCAAATAAAGAGTTTAGCAACTAGTGGTCCAGACACTGGAGATAGCAGTGGTGTAGTTATGTTGGGTGCAGTTGAATTAAACTTAAACAGTTTGGCTGATCTAATTGAACAAACAATAAGTATCAGAGGAGATCCGTATTGGTTAGGTAGACCTAAAAACAGTGGGATTACTGATGGTGCTGATTATACTAGAGGCGGCACAAACTATTTCTTAAACGTGAACTTTCCTACATATCCAAATGATAACACAGGATTAGTTACACAAGCAGCCAAAGATTTTGGTATTATGGGTTTGTACAGAGTGTTTAGAGTTTTAGCAACTTATCAAGACGGAACATTTACTATGGATCTTGAAAGTTTTAGAGACATGAACACAAACGTTGGACTTACTGTGAGAGAATTAGTATCAGGACAAATTACAGGAGCAGGCAGTGTTAGACAACTGCCTCCTTTACCTTAGGAATATAAATGAAAAGAGTATACAATCATACGGGTAAAAATCAAAGTGTACAGCGTACACCTGACAAGTTTCAAAAAGGAGATGTAGGAGGACTTACTCCTATTAGTGGACTACATTTGGGTATTGTAAGAGAAATCAAAGATGACAAATATCAAGGTGAAATATTTGTTGAACTATTCGAAGGTATGACACCTCCCAGTGAAGATAGCAGTATATATTACAAAGTAAGACGACCTATGCCTTTTGGTGGAACCAGCCATGCTGACAACTACAGCATTAGTTTTGGTATGAGCAGTCAACCTCCTACACCAGGAAGTGAAGTATTAGTTGGATTCACAGGCAACGAGCAAGAAGGCATATTGTTAGGTGTTTTACCAGACAACAACAGAAACGCACAAGTTCCTGGAGTGCCCGCTGGTGAACTGCAAGGCGAAGAAGGTATTGGTAGCACATTAGAAAATGATGTGTTCAACAAACACACAGGTAACGCTAGACCTAGACATCCAAATGCTGATAGTGTAGCCAAGCAAGGACTTGGATTAGATGCTGTTAGAGGTATAAGCAGTAGCGGTATGCGCAGAGAAAGTCCTACTAACGTAACTGGATTTAGCACTGCTGGTGGTCATACTTTAATAATGGATGATGGAACAACCAACAGCGATAAGAACTTAACCCCTGATGAAAATAGACAATCAGGATCAAACAAATTAGTTAGATTCAAAAGCAGTGGTGGTGGACAAATATTGTTTAATGACAGTCATGGTATTGTGTATATTATAAATCAAGACGGAACAAGTTGGGTTCAAATGAGTGCTGATGGTAAAATTGATATCTACAGTGAAAGTGACATCAGTATGCATGCCGCAACAGACTTCAACTTGCATGTTGGTGGAGAATTTAATTTAGATGCTGATGCAATCAATGTTAAAGCCAGAGGAACTGATGGTATAAAGTTTGAAACTAGTACAGGTGAATTTAATTTGCATAGCAATAAAGATATTAAATTAACAACAGATCTTAATGGTCATATAAAAGCAGGCGGCTTTATTAGAATAAGCACAGATGGATTATTGGACTTAAACGGGCCACCAGCTACAGCATCAACTAAAACAACTGCAAACAACATAACAGAAAATACAACTGTAAAAGAAAGTATCGCAGGTAGAGTACCAGAACATGAGCCATGGGGAGGTCATATCGAAAACGAAGAAAAACTCGCTGTGCAAGCACCAGGTAAACGTGGCGAAACAACAGGACAAGATATTGATCTTGCCAACATCAGTGGTACACTTAGTCAAGGGCAAGTTATACCAAGTCAAAGCAAAAATGTTAATTCACAACTCAATAGAAGTGGACTAGGAAGCGAGAAATTGCAAAATTCTAATAACATCAACCCTAGCACAGGAAGACCTTGGAGACTATAATGATACAAACTGTACCAACATATTTCCAAGTTATTTGGGAAGACTTCAAAGTTAAAGATCAAACAGTGTATGATACACAAATTGATATTGGGTTGTTAAACGCTAGCGAAAGTGCAGAATTATTTGCACTAAACTACAGTCGTTATAATGGCAGTACAGGATTTGGCTACGGTGAAAGCACGTTCAACAGAGGATGCACAGAGCAAGAAGCATATGAAGCATGGATACTTAACTTTAATAAAAAACAAAGTGAATTCAAAAGTCAAATTAAAAACATAATAACAACTACATTGAGTCAAAACATGTATGATGCTTTAATGCTTACATACTACACAACAGGAAATTTTTTAAAGATTACTGCACCTGAAGGTACCTATGATACCAAAGATGCCATTACAAACAAAGACATAGACACATTAGCCAACATAATTCAACGCAGTAAAATTAATCCTGACAAGTGTAAAGCTATTGCTAAGATACTTAGACTAGTAGACTATGGTAAAAATAAAGATAGATCTTGGTTAAGACTAGATGGCATTTACAAAATGCGAACCAATAATGAATTAGGATTGTTGAATTCACAACAACTCAAGTACGCAAGATTTGCTTACTTTGCTGAAACACTTAAATTTTTGCCTTTCACACCAGAAGGTTTAAAAAGAGAAATAAGCAAACAATACAAAGCAACATTGATCAATCAAACTTTTACAGCAGATGGATCAACTACAGAATTTAAACTATTGAAAAGTCCTGCAATCACACCTGTTGAAAAACTTTCTGTATTGATAAATGGTGATATTGTTCAACATTTGTTCGATTTTACAATAGATGGCGTTACACTGAAGATAACAAAATCTTTAATTGCAAATGACATAATCAGCACTCAAATTAAAATATAGGTATATAATTTTACTATAAATACTTGTATGACTACGTATTACGGATATAGCAGTATTGGAAGTCTTGTAGGCAATAGAACACTAACTGATGTTGATATTGCGAAACGAGATCTTTTGAATCATTTTTATACCAAACGAGGAGAAAGAGTTATGAATCCTGAGTTTGGTAGTATACTGCACGAACTTGTATTTGATCCACTAGATGAAACCACAATGAGTCTAGCAATGGATGACGTAAAAAGAATTATTGAGAACGATCCCAGATGGATCGAAATTGAAACACTCATGGAGAAGCCACAAGATCATACGTTGGAGATTAAGATCAGGCTTCAGTACGATGAAACAGGAACAGCTGAAGAGTTGTTTTTAAAATTTGAAGGTGAGATAGCATAATGGCACAGGGCGCAAGACAAAGCAGTTTGTTTGCCGCTGAAGATTTCAGTATAGTATACGAAAGTTTCAGTGAAGCTAATTTCAAAAGTTACGACTTTGATACTATTAGAACTGCAATGGTTGACTATATCAACAATAACTTTCCAGAGAACTACAATGACTGGATCAGTTCAAGTGAATTTGTAAGTTTAATTGAACTTATGGCATTCTTAGGTCATAACCTAGCATTTAGAGCAGACCTAGCAAGCAGAGAAAATTATCTAAGTACAGCAGAACGCAGAGAAAGCGCCTTGCGTATTGCTGAATTTTTAAGTTATACTCCAACACGTAACATTGTATCTAGCGGCTATCTCAAAGTAGACAATGTTAAAACAACTGAGCAAGTATTTGATATTGAAGGTGTCAGTTTAGCAAACCAAACTGTACAGTTTGAAGATGTTACTGACCCAAATACCTATGTGAATTTTATTACTATTATGAATAGTATTTTCAACGATAACAGTAAATTTGGTAGTCCGTTCAGTAGGCTAACAAAAAACAACACAAGTTTTGAAGTATATAGAACTAGCAGTACAAATACACAAAGCACACAAAGTTTTACTGGCGTAGTTAACGGTAGAACTGCTAATTTTAGTTTACACAGCGTTACACAAAACACAGACAAAAATATAATTGAAGAAAAAGATCCAGATCCTTATGGCGTAATTGACATTTTGTATAAAAATGACAACAGTGGTTTAAGTAGTCCTAATACAGGATTTTTTGTAGGATTTAAACAAGGTCTATTGGAATTTAAAGACTTTACGATTGACCAAGGCTTACCTAACATGGTTTTGGATATTAATGTTAACAATATTGCCAATGGACAAGTTTGGGTGCAAAGTGTTGATGAAGTAGGACAAGTTTTAAAGACTTGGACATCAGTAGATAGACTGTATGGTCTAAACAGTATCTTTAATGCTACAGCAAATAATCGCAGAGATATTTACAGCATTGCGAGCAGAGAAGACGACCAAATTAGCATTGTATTTGCTGACGGAGAGTTTGGAAACATACCAACAGGAAATATTAGAGTATGGTATAGAACTGGACTTAATCAAAACTACATTATCAATCCAGCTGGATTTAGCAGTACAAGATTACAGTTTGATTATGTAGGTGCAGATGGCAACACTTATCAAGCAACACTAGGACTTAGTTTAAAAAGCACTGTGAGCAATGCTAGTGAGCGTGAAAGTGTTAATAGTATAAAAACAAATGCTGGCAGATTCTTTGCTACACAGGATAGAATGGTTACAGCAGACGACTACAGCATTTATCCAGTAACTGTGAGCGAAAACATTCGCAAGATTAAAAGTATAAACAGAGTACATAGTGGACACAGTAGGTTTCGCGACTTGTATGATCCTACAGCAACATACAGTGATGCAAAACAATTCATCAATGATGGTTACATTTATGAAGAAAATATAACAACAAGAAGTATTATAAATCTTCCGACAACTCTTAACAGCGAAGCAATTGTACAAAATTTTATACTGCCATTGTTGAGCAACAGTGAGCTTAAAAATCTTTACTACAACAAACAATATTACGGTGGTGGAAGTGGATATGATTCAAATACTGCATTCAATGACACCACAGGAGCAATTATTTTTTACAACAGTAACGGACAAAGTGATAATGTATTTCGTTGGAACCAAGTTAATAAAGGTGCAAATACATCCACAGGATATATCACACAAAACAGTGGTATTGTACAACGCATGGGACAAACTGCAACTAATGCACTAAACAAAGCTGAAGTCAACAGTTTGGTAGAATTTGTCAGCAGTCCTTATGTAGATGGCTATGTAGACACCATTACTGTTAATCAAGGTGGCAGCGGCTATACTAGTGCTCCAACTGTAACAATTACAGGCAGCGGCACAGGCGCAGTAGCTACAGCTTCTATAACCAATGGCATAGTCACAGGCATTAGTGTAAGTGCTGAAGGTAGTGGGTATGACGCTACAACCACAGTAACACTTACCGGCGGTGGTGGAACTGGCGCACATGCCAGTGCAAACGTTAAAGATGCAACAACCACTTGGGCAAGAGTTACTAGTTTATACAAAGATGGGCTAGGACAAGACGACAGTACAGGTACACCCAATGGACTTAGTATCAGTGGCACAGGTGCAGTAACAATAAGTCAAGTAGTTCCAACAGGTGCAAGAGTTAAACGTATTGTACCAAGTTGGAATCAAAAATTCACTGATACTGTAAAAACAGAAATTAAAAACAAAATCAGCAGTAACCTTAGCTTTGGTTTAAGATACAACGTAAGCGCACAAAATTGGGCTGTGATTGACAACGGTAATTTACCTGCTAACAGTACTACAAATAACAGTGTAGCAAATTGGAGCAGAGCATTTGAAGGTGATAACACACTAACAGGACGAGACAATAGTTGGCTTATAAGAGTCAATTATACCAGTAGCAATTGGGAAATATTAATAAGAAAAACAAGATTTGTTTTTGGCAGTGACCAGCAAATAAGATTTAACAATCTTAATTTTCAGCAAACTTTCAGCAGTGAAACTAGCAAGCCGCTCTATGACTGTTTAACAGTGCTAAAAATTAATCCTAAGAATCAAGATACCAGTGTAGCATTTGGAGAAGATTTCAAATACAATGTTTTTGGATACATCACATATTCAGACGGTTACACAGACAACAGAAAAGTAAGAGTAACATTAGATGATCCAGACAATGACGGATTTCCAAATAATCCAGAAGCATTTCAAAAGATAGTGGGCACACGCACCATTAAACTTGGCATTGCAAAAGACGATGGAGGTAATGATGTTGGTGTACTAGATCCAAACGGAACCACAGTTGTATCTGGAAGAAGTGATCTCAATACAATGTATTCAAGAGTTGCAGATATAAATCAAGTGATTGATCCTGCCCAAACAAATATTGTAGATACATTTGTATTGTTGAGCAGTTATGACAGTAGTTTTAGAGCATGGGCTAAAAATGATGGTACTATTGCCAACAAGCCAACTGCTCCTACAGTTGCTGAACTAGGCACAATGTTCCAAAGTTTGGAAGAAAAGAAAAGTATCAGTGATCAGATTATATACAGACCTGTAAAGTACAAAATACTATTTGGCGATTTAGCCAGCAGTGAACTACAAGCCAAGTTTAATGTAACAAAAACAATCAACAGTAGCATGAGCGATAACGAGATTAAGCAAAAAGTGGTTAATCTAATTGAAACTTATTTTAATATCAATAACTGGGATTTTGGAGAAGAGTTTTACTTCACTGAAATGGCGGCATATATTCATAATAATCTAGTAGGTCAAATCAGCAGTATTACCATTCAACCTGTTAGTACAAATTTAGAAACAACTGATTTATTTGAAATTACAAGTGACAGTGACGAGCTGTTTTTACCTATACTAACTACTAGTAATATTGTGTGTACACAACCTCAAAATGTAAATCAGACCACACAGCAGGCTAACACTGGAGTAAGCACTAACACTGGAGTAAGTTACTGATGCAAGAAAAAAAGTTCAATCCTACGGTTGCTCCCCTTAATACACGACCAGGACAAAGTCTTGAACATGTAGGCACAAGGAATGTGCAAACATTACTTCCTGATATTTTTCAAACAACAGTAAACAAACAATTTTTAGATAGTACTCTTGAACAACTAATGAGTTCAGGTAGTTTAGAAACTATAAACAATTTTTATGGTAGTTTGCAAAATAAAAAAAGTACAGATAATTACAAAGACAGCGATCGAACACAATTTGTTCCCGGATTTGTAAACAAAGACGATCAAGGAAATATTACACAAAGTCTTGCATATGATGATCTGTTGAACACTCTTAAATTCAACGAAGCAGATTTGACACAACACAGTATTCAATTTGATGAAGAAGGTTATACGCTTGACCTTCCGATAAACTATGATATGTTTATCAACTATCACAAATATCAATGGTTGGTAGATGTTATTCCTCCTGCTAGTCTTAAAGCACACAGTACAGGACCAATAGAAATAGATGATATTATTGGTAAGATTTATTATACAACTCCAACGTTGGCTACAGCGGCACCTAGTGATCAACTTACGTTTGAAAATGGAATGCGTATTCGTTTCATGCCAACTAGGGTTGAAAGAATTATTCAAAGCACACCAGGTAATACTGTATTCAATGGTGTGGCTACTCAAGGACTAGTGGTTAAAGTTTACAAAAACAATATACTACAAACTCTAACAACAGATTATGTATATACTGCAAACACCGGTGATGTTACGTTTGTAACAGCACCAGCAGTAAATGATGAAATTGAAATACATACGTTCTATTCAATGAGTACAAGTGGCAACTATGCAGTAGGTGACATTTATATTGTTGACGGTGTTGGCGAGCCTAGCGGCATTAAGCTAATAAAACAGTTTACAAGTGGACAAGTCGAAGGCACATACAGCAAACGTGAGTGGTTAAACCACACTGTGTACAGTGCGCAAGAAGCTACAGGTTTTGATGAAAACACCAGCAGTTGGGATTTTAGACCATTTGATCTCAGAGAATTTAGAATGGTAGACAGAGATTACGTTGTAGAGCAAAGATATGCAGAAGATCAAAGTGCTTGGGCTAGAAGCAATCTTTGGATACACGAAGATGCCGCTAGAGTAACTTTAGCATTCCAAGATCTAGACGAAAGTGATTATATTGTTGACAAGTTTAGAGCTGTTAGACCTATCATTGAATTCCGTAACGGCATTGAAAAATATAGTTTTGGTAAACGACATATTCAAAACGTTGACCATTATATTTCAAACGGAACACTGAATCCAGCAACAGATATTGTTGGACAAACTAGTTGGAATCATCTACACGGAAATGTTACAACTCAGTGGCAAGCTAGTAATAACGGTTATCTTAAAGGACAACAAGTAAAATATATTCAAGCTGGGCAAACTACATTCTGGGAATGTATTGCAGATCATGCATACACTATTGATCCAACACTGATTGAAAATAGAAACTATTGGGCTCAACTTAGTACAAACAATTTAGAAAACGGTGATACTATATTGTTTAACAATGTAGCTACTTTGGGCAACGTTTATAAAAATAACATTTATACAGTTGGGGGTGTAGGAACTAGTATCACACTAACACAAAAATTTGGTCCTTCTAGTACTCCAATTAATACCGACGATAAAGTTTTGATTATCTATGGTCCCGACACTGGCGATGAACCTAAAAGTGGCAGTGAATTATATTGGAATGGTAGTAGTTGGTTTTATGGACAACAAAAAACTAATCGTAGCTATGGTTGTAAATTTCAGTTGTATGACAGATTTTTTCAAAGATTACAAATATACAATCAAAGCAGTTTTAAAGGCAACTGTATTTTTAATTACAAGCATGACACCAGCAGTGCTAATGATGAAGCATTAGGGTTTGGTTTAAGTTATGCTGATTATGGAAATAGTCCAGGTATTAATTTTGATATTGATTTAACCAGTGCTCAATACACCTATCAAAATATTAGCACTGACAATACACTTAATAAAACACTGGATATTTTAGGATACTATTTTTACAAAGATCTTAATAACAATTCTTTTCATAATGGTTGGAAACATCTAAGACGAGGTCAGCCAGTAAAACGTATGATTCAAAAAACAGTTGAAGACGCTAGCGTTCCTGTTGCGTTTGAATTAGGTACAACTGATCTATATGAAGATACAAAGTTTCTTATGACACTGAGGAATGGAGATATAGATGTTGCTGGACAGAACACTAAATTAAGACCTTACAGTGGCAAATATCCTACATTGTTTGTGCATCAAAACACAAACTATGATATTGAAACATTATTTCCACAAGCTGATGTGGAGTTTGTTACAATTGAGGGAACAGCATTGTCAGGTATTACTAGAACAGTAGGTGCATTTAATACATTCCAATTACAAATTGGTGCACCAACATTTACAGCATTCAAATATAGATTGACTGCTACACCTAACGAGTTTGGTGTAATTTACATTGACACTAATAGTACACAAGATAATATCACAGTTAAGAAGAACAACAAAGATTTTACAGATTATACATTAAGCGGAAGTAAAGTTACTATTTCTACAACTTATCTTGCCAAAGATGATATGTTTGAACTTGTTTACTATTCAGACAGCAAATTAAACACAAACGCCGAAGGTGACTTTTTACCTGCAGAATCGCACACACATAACACACAAAATCAGGCAGTACACACAGTTACTTTTGGTGATTTAATAGCACACCTAAGAGATCAAATGGAAAACATTCCTGGATTTACAGGAGATTACTTTGGTATTAACAACTATAGAAAAATACCACATGTACATGAATATGGCGGCACAATAAGACAACAAGGATTTAGTACTGAAATATTTGGACAGTTAAGTATTGATTCAGATAGTGATTTGTTTAGCAGTATTAAGTATTCAGCGCAACAGTATGCAAACTTTAAAAAACAATTTGTACAAAAAGTAAAACAACTACATAAAACACAGGATATGAGTGTAAGTGTGTACAGTATTGTGGATCAGGCACTGAACAGTATTAATATTGGTAAAAACAAAAATAGTGTGTTTGCTAACAGTAACATGGCAATGTACAAAGACTATGAATTTGCAGAGTACACTGTCACTGCAACTGATGTTACATTTGGTTTACCTAATGCAGTAAACACATATCACGATGCTAAAAACCATATTCAATTGTGGATCAAAGATTACACAACCAATACTAGCGGTGTATGGAAGCCTCTAATTAAAAATAAGAATTACAGTATAACACAAGATACATTTACACTATTAAATGGATATACACTAGACAGTTCAGGAGGCACCACAGTACATGTAAGATGGTATCCTCAAGACAGCGTTAGCTTCATTCCAAGTAGTAGCAGTAAGTTAGGACTTGTAAAACCAATTGAACCTCAACTTAACACCAACTACAACTTAACAAGCACGGGTACATTCGGTACTAGTATTTTGATAGGACATGATGGAAGCATTACTCAGCGTTTGGGTACAGAACTGTTTGACAGAGAGGCGCCTGGATTTAGTATTGAAGATAGTGCTCTTTGGGATTTAGAGTTGAGAATCTACAACAACCTTAAAGAACCATATGGTATCAACATACAAGATTATAAATGTATTCTGCCAAGAGCCAATTCAACTACAGCATATAGTTGGAGCGATCTAACTACTGCACTGTTACCAGAATTCAATCGTTGGAAAACACGCAACAACAAAACAGAACTAGCCAGTGACACATACTACAATGGCAGTGATGAATTTACATTTAATTTTAGTGATGTAGGACCGGGCATCGGTGGCTATAGAGGTTTATACAATTATTATTTCAATACAGACGAACCTAATAGATATCCTTTTAAAATATTTGGCTACAATCACAGACCAACTTGGTGGGACGCTAATTACAGCTGGACAGATCCTACAAAACGTGCGGCTTTGATTACAGCCATACAACTAGGACATTACAATGATCCAGCAGAAACACCCAAGTATGATCCTAAATACGCTATTCCAAACAGCGTTTATAATTGGAGTGCAAATACTCTCGTCACTCTAGCAGGTGCGCTAAATGGTCCTGTTACAGCTGGTGTTGTTACTACGCCCACAGATCCTGCTCGTGCATTTGAATTTGGAGACTGGGGTCCAGTAGAAGCAGAATGGAGACGCAGTAGTGATTATCTAATAAGTCAATTTGTAGCACTTGCTAGAATAAGACCACTGTGGATCACAAACACATTCTTCAATAGTGGAAACAGATCAAGGCAACAAAACGAAAATATAAACACACCACAGTGGTTAAACACTGATACATATCGTAGACATAGTCTAAATGATCCTGAGTTGAGTGATGATATATATCCTGGAAGTATTATTGAAAGAGTACGTGTGGTTGACCCTGGATCAGGATACACCAGTATTCCAACCATTACTGTATTTGATAATTTTGGACAAGATGCTACGTTGTTAGCCACAGTTAGACGCAATTTAATTCGAACCGTTGCAGTAACAAATCCAGGCAAATTTTACTACAGTAAACCTACATTAAGTCCAAGTAGTGGCAGTGCAGTGCTTGAAGCAGTGCTGAAAAAAGATGCAAAAAGATATCACATAGGGCTTAATAGTGCAGTTGTGGAATTTGCAAAATTTAACGATACTAGTGTACAAGAGCTCAAAGAAAGATTTAAATTCTTAAATCTACAGCCTATTATTAAAGCTGGTGGTTTCATAAATCCAAATAATCAAATGTTTGTATTAGAAAGCAGCCAGAACAAAGGCAAAAGTAAGATTCCAGAAGAAAACTCTACAAGTATACTTTATCTCAGCAAGCCAACTACGGAATTTTTCTACAGCGGTATTAAAGTAGACAAAGTAGACAATGGATATAGAATCAATGGGTATGATAACAGCAATCTATACTTTAGCTATAATGAGCCATTAAAAAGTAGTAGACGTATATTAGTAACACAAGATGGTGCTGAAGTATTTAGATACAGCAAGTATCAAAGCGCAGTAAGTAAACTTAATTATAACAGCACATTAGCGACTATTCAAGATGTTTATGATTTTATATTAGGATATGAACAATATCTAATTAAACAAGGTTGGAAGGCAAGTTGGAAAGGTATTGCCAACAACTTTATTACATGGGCAACAGGCACAAGCACAGATACACTGTTTATGATTCCTAATAATCAAGTTATTCAAATTGACGAAGGCGACAGAGGTTACTTCGATAACATTAACAACAAGTATGACGGTGTCTTTAACTTAATTGACAAGGACGGCAAACAATTGTTACCAAGCAGTACAGTGTTTGAAAGAACACTAACAGACAGCGATGAACCAGTGACCACAATTAGAGCCAAAGAAAAAACTGTACAAATTTATGGCGTTAGATTGTACAAAGTAGAACTAGAACATGCTATTATATTTGATAATACTACCAACTTCGACGATGTGTTGTACGAAAGTGTAATTGGACAAAGACATCCGCGTATTATTTGGAAAGGTAGCAAGACACAAAACTGGATTGGTAAGCTAAGTGCTCCGGGTTATTTGGTAAGTGGAGGCACTATTATTCAAAACTTTGATAGTGTAGCACGTGAAATAGATCAAACTTACACAAGTGGCGCACAACTCACAAATCAACAACTCAGTGATGTTGCAAGGTTTAACAGTGGGTACAACAAACCAGATTGGGCTAAAGATTTAACATTAGACGATAATACAGTTTATGAATTTGTCAAAGGCACAAGCAAATACAGAGGCACAAAGTTTGCACTAGATGCATTTATGAAAAATAAAAGTTTATTTAACAGTGATGCAACTGCGGATTTATATGAAGAGTGGGCTATTAGAACTGCTGACTATGGAGATCACAAATCACGCAGACCAATAGAATTTGAACTAACCAAAGACATGTATGTAGCTAATCCTATGCCTGTTAGATTTAATAGCAGTACAAAATATGATGTACTCAGTGATACAATATTAGATTTACATGACGAAAGTCCTTATCTAGTAAGTGGAAAAAGTGGTAATAATTTACAAACTAGATTTCCTTATCCATACTTTGAAAAGTTTATCACTGATAGTGAAATTTGGAAAGATGATTTAATCAATGCAGGTACTCCTATTAGCGGAGAAACTGATTATAGAATTTTAAACAAAGAAGATTTTGAACAATTTCCTACAGAAACAAGACCAGCTTATAAATTTGAAGGCGATTGGCGAGAAATTTATCAGTGGGATAACAAGACTAGTTACAAATTCAATGACAAAGTGATTTACAATGGTAAAACTTGGGCAATGCTTGACCCAGATGGAAGCAGCGGACTATTTAAACCAAACGATCCTATCGAAGTACTAGGAACAATTACATTACCTATTGTTTCAGCACAAGGCGGCACACTGTTACTAGATGGAACTACTGTTAATATCAGCAACAGTGTTACAACAACTAATTTGGATGTCATTAATCTAGTAGGAAATCAAGACATTAGCACCAGCAACGTTGTTACACACGGCAGTACGTTAGTATTAGGTGAAAATAGTAGTGTGGCACAAACAATTACTTTCCTAAACAGTGTAAACACAACCATACACAACGATATTACAAAAACAGGTACAGTTACTAACCCTAGTTTTATTGGAAGTAACAGCAAAACTTTGATAATTGATGGTCAAACTGTTACATTCAACGACACGGTCAGTACAACAACCAATATCACAGCATTGGTTGCATTGGAAAATGCATTTAATGCTAACAGTTACACAGGAGCAACTGCCCTTGCAACCAACAGAATCAATGCACTAGAAGCTCTGCGTACAGCATACATCAGTGCAACAAGTCAAGCCGCATATGATACATTCATTGCTGATTATTTTAGCGATCCGGCTGGTATTGATTTAGCTCTATTGCTTACAGAACACGGAACGACTCCAAGTTATACTAGTCAATTGGAAAGTTTAATTTCAAGTGATGTTGATCTTATCAATCAGGCTACTGGACAAAGTTATGTCGCTAGCGCAGTTATTGCAGGAAGTACTGTAATACCTAATGCAGATATTTTAACTACAAGAGATCAAATTGATGATGGTGCTTATATCGTAGGTTTTGCAAATTTTGTAACATCTAACACTAGCACAGTGTTGGCAACCACAACAGTAGTCACAACACAAAGCGGAACTACATTCAAAAATTATACACTCTCAGACATTGTGCAAGAAATAAATGATGCTGGAATTCCAAATCTTAGTGCAAGTTCAGTGGGTAGTCAACTTAGGTTGACAAAAACAACAAGCAATAATTTGCTACCTTTTAGTTTAACAATCAGTGTTGGCACTGCTAACAGTGATGTAGGTTTTAGCACAGCTACAGAAACACTTAACTCTACAACAACTACTACAACAAGTACTCCTAATCTAACACAACAACAGGTTGTGGATCAAATTAATAATGCAAGTATCACAGGCGTAACGGCACAAATCAATTCTGCAAACACTAATTTACTACAAATTAACTGTAATCTTGCAACATTATTTGTAGGTAGTGGTACAGCAAACTCTTTGGTAGGTATTACATCAGGTGTTATTCCTGCAGGAACCAGTCAAAGCAGTCAAGCAATTGTAAGCAATATCACTAATATTGTGGGAGCAATCAACAATGCAGGTATCTCAGGTGTTAGTGCAAGCAACAATAATAACAGACTTAAAATTACCAGTACAAACGCTACATTGATTGTAGGATCAGGAACAGCTAACGGTGATGTAGGTATAACTGCACAGACATATAGTGCAGTACAGAGTACTGTAAGTAACTTGTTCAATGCAATTGTAGGCAGTGACGGCAATCAAGTGTTTAGAGAGATGGCTAACGATCCTAATATCTTTAGTATACATGTTGCAGATGATAGTGATTTTGGAAACTTTAGCAAAGGTTTTGCAGTATATCAGACTATGGACTTTGGAATGTACACAACCAAAGCATGCGCTGGCATACAATCAGATGACGAAGCACTAATTGCAGTTACTAGACAAAATGGAGATGTACAAGCACACAATTTAACAGTTGGTGATTATGTACTGATTAGAGGCAGTAATACAGTGCCAAGCATCGACGGTATTCATAAAGTTACTAGAGTAGACGGCACTGATAATAATAAATTTTTCATAGACAAATACATCGAACAAGAAGGTAATGTTGGCAATATCTATCCGTTTAGAAATGTTAGATTTAGCAGTGAACAGGCATTACTCAGTGCGCTGACTGAACAAATTAACGGAGTTTACAAGTACAACTTCTCAGGAGTAAGACAAAATAACACACGTAATTTTGTTTACATGTATGTTGATAGAATAAGCGATGCTAAACCATATCCAGGTATGTACAAGTTTAATGGAAACTGGAGTGATGCTAACGGTCATAATGGATCACTAGAACTAGTGAGAGAAGCACACAACCAATGTCAAAACAAAGACATTGAAAACGTAAAGATTTACGATGGTTTTACAGACAGTGGTATTGTAAACATTGAAACATTTGATCCAGTAAAAGGTATAGTGTTTGGATTTGTTCGCGATGAAATTGAATTTATCCTCAACAGCGATATCGCAAGTTACAACTATAACACACTAGATGGCAGTATTGAAAATTATAAAACTTGGGGCAAAGATCAACTAGGTCAACGTTGGTGGGACATTAATACTAGTGTTTACTTTAATTATGAACAAGGCAGTATTGATCAGATACAACAAAGTTGGGGTAAACTATTTGACGGTGCTAGTATAGATATCTATGAATGGACACGAAGCACAGTATTGCCTGAACAATGGGAAAATGCAGTAAACAAAGGTATTACTATTGATGGAAATGTTGCAAGCGGTGAAGCATATTATACTATGCTTAACGGAGAGAAAATTTATTATTGGACAGAAGAAGAATTTTACAACACAAGAACCAAGAATACAGAAGTCTACTATTATTTCTGGGTCAAGAACAAAACCAGTAGTTATGGACAAAAAAATTACAACACCAATCAGTTAAGTGTACTTCTTACTAATCCTAGCAGTTATGAAATAGCATGGTGTGCAGGAGCAATTGATAAAAACAATGACCACTTCTTGTTGCTTAACAACATCAGTTCATACTTGACAAAAAATAGTGTTGTTCAGTTGAATCAAATTCAATATAATAACACTATTCCATTACAAGAATGGACATTGCTAAGTGAAAATAATCCTACTTGTTACATTCCTGAATATCTACACATAAAGATCAGAGATAGTTTAGCAGGCTTCAACAACTTTAGAAAAAGATATACATACGGTTTTTGGACGACTAATCATGTGTATACAAAAGATCAAGTTGTTGTTAATAATGGTGCATATTATATAAGCCTCATTGACAACAACACAAATAATCAACCAAGTCTTGATACAACTATGACATACTGGAGAAGAATATACGATTTTGAAATTGCACAAGACACACAGCAGGATGATATTGATGTTTGGTTTGGACAAGAAGTTCCTGAAAGACAACTTCATAAGTTTAATCGATATGGTCATCTAGTACGCCCAAGACAAAGTTTGTATAGAGACCTTAGGGAAGCAAGACATAATTTTGTAGACAGTGTCAACAAGCTACTTTTTGATATCAACATATATGATGAAATTGGCGATTGGGAAAGCACATTTGAAAGTACATTTATAATTGGCGCAGTCACATACAATACTAACAGATATTGGAGCTGGATTGATTGGCATGTAAAAGGGTTTGATACTAATACTCGTGCTGACAACTATTATAGCAGTAAAGCAGATATGACAAGTGTATCACAACAAAAGGAAAACAGCTATAACTTAGTTAGATACAACATGGGAATAGATGGAATCAATAGACCTGCAATGTATTTCTACAAAGACGGAGAATATAGTTTGGTTTGGAAAGCCAAATCAACAATTGAGCTCAGCGAAGAAATGTGGAACGAAAGCAAATTTGGAAATGGATTTGATACTGGCGGATTCGATCTAAAAGGTTTTGATGATGACAGTAGTTTCATCATTAGTAAGTTGATGGACAATTTAAGAAACCGTGTGTTCAAAGGCAGACATTTTGTCAAGTACAACACACTATGGTTTGATTTGCTTAAACAAGCAGTACTGCAAAATACCACAAGTGACTTTGCATTTAAAACCACTTACGTAGATTTAAAAGTAAATCATCCGTTGCTCACAGAGCAAGACAGATATTTAAGATTTGACATGGTACTGTTGAAAAATTCTTTAATAACATAAAGCCTTTCCACACTAAACTTCACAACAGTATTGAAAGTGCTACACACAGAGAAGCTACACTAGCGACAGTAACAGAAGAAGGTCGTACATCATTTATTACAATGAAGTATGAAGATCACAGTACCAGAGAATGGGCTTGCGATACTGTGCTAACAGGTGGTAATTTTACAACTACTCCTGAAAATGTTGACGGTATGGAGTTTTTAACTGTTGACAACGCAATAGAATACATCTATAATGGCAACGTATTTGTACAACCTGTTTGTGAAGGATGGGGAGAAGAACTTTATCCAACAGACTTCACTGAAAATATCAGTATTGCAGTTCAAACAAATCCGCAAGCTACAGTTACAGCAGGTGCAACTTATAGTGTTAACTCTGAAGAAAATCAACCTAGAGGACTAACATTCAACACAGACGGAACTAAAATGTTTGTAACTGGTCCTCAAGGAGATGATGTGAATGAATATACTCTTTCCGTAGGATTTGATTTGACTTCTACAGTAACCTTTGTAGACAGTTTTAGTGTAAGTTCACAAGAAAGTGGTCCAACCGCAGTAAAATTTAATACAGACGGTACAAAAATGTTTGTTACTGGTACAGGTAGTAATAATGTACATGAGTATGCACTAACAACTGGCTTTGATGTATCAACTGCAAGTTTCACTCAAACACTTGTTACCACTGTAGACAGTGATAATTTTGGACTTGATTTTAAAGATGATGGCACTAAAATGTATATAACAGGAAACCAAAACGATAAAATATATGAATACAATTTATCCAGTGCATTTGATATTTCAACAGCAACATTCAATCAAGATTTATACTTAGGTGCAACAGACTTTGAACCATTTGGCATAGAGTGGAGCCCTGATGGTACTAGACTGTTTATTGTTGGTACAATTCACAATGGTGTAGATTTATGGTATGTATCTACACCGTGGGATATATCAACAGCTACACATCAAGAGTTTTATTTGATAGGAGGTAATCCTTCCGGCATACATATTTCACCAGACGGCACAAAAATGTTTGTTGTGGGCAATAGCAGTGACCTAGTTAAATCCTATACACTTTCAGTGCCATACGAATTAACAACAAGTAGTACTGCTTCAGCGGATAGCAGAGCATTCAGAATCAATATGTATATGCCAAATAACATTCAAATAAGCAACGTAATTGTTGATTCACACAAAACAACTACAAACGGTGCTGTTACAGTTTCAGACACTACAATTAGTGTCGTAGACGCAAGTAACCTAGATGATCCAACTACAGTTAGTGGTATAAACATGCAACCAGGTGTTGTTTGGATTGGTAATGAAAGAATTGAATACAATGCAAAGAGCGGAAACGATTTACTGTTCTGCACTAGAGGTACATTAGGCACTAGTGCTTTAGCACATAATAGTGGCACAACTGTAATAAACAGTGGACCATCAACACGTATTCCTGCACTAGCAAAATTCTCTGATTACGGAGATAACTTAAGACTAGCATACAATGACAGCGGTGTAAGCCTAAGCGCAGCTGGAATTTCTCCAGAGCATGCATTCATAAGAAATGCAGGGCAAGGATCGATATAAATATATTAAATGGAAAAGAACTATGAGTTTGGAACAAATTGAAAAACCGCTAATTGATATCGAAGGACACATTAAAATTTGGGATCCTGAATCAGGCGAAGTAATGGTTCGCAGACGTAATGCTGTGAATTATGAAAATATGAGTGTTGCACTGGCAAATCTACTAGCAAATGAAAGTGGTGCGACAAGCACTTATGAAATTGCTACAATGAGATTTGGTAACGGCGGAACCAGCATTGACGGTTTGGGTGCAGTTACATACAAAGCAACCAACACCAGTACAGCTAGCGGAGCACTATACAATCAAACCCATAGTCAAACTGTTGATGATTCATCAGCAGATAACAGCGTAGAAGTTTCGCACACCAGTCCAAACAATTACAGTGATGTTGTAACAACTTGTACCTTGGATTATTCTATTCCAGCAGGACAAGATGCAACAGACACTTCAACAAACATGGACGGTGCATTTGTGTTTGACGAATTAGCGTTATACACTGCGAACGGAGATTTATTAACACACGTAATTTTTCATCCAGTACAAAAAAGTGCTAACAGAAAAATTCAAGTTGTGTATACACTAAGGATAAGAACAAGCTTCAGCGATTTATAATAGGAAACAGCAATGCCATATTCAATTGATTACAGTGATAGTAGTAAAACAGCCATAGTAGTAAATGACGGTACAGTAGATACTAGTACCAGCATTAGTTTACTTGGCAAAAACTACACAAGATTTGGTGAGATATTCAACGAGAATATGTTACACCTACTAGAAAATTTTGCAAATACAAATGCACCAACAAATCCTACAGAGGGTCAACTTTGGTATGATACACAAAACAGTTGTTTAAAAATACATGACAACGGTCAGTGGTATCAAATTGGAGCTCCTGCAGGTTCAACAAGATTTGAATACAGAAATCGTCAAGACACAGGCGGTTCTTATCATAAGACAGTTGAATGTATTGTTGACAACAACATTGTATGGATTGCAACAGACGATACTAACAGTTGGAATCCACACGGAAGCGAATATTTAGAGGACGGTGTAACGGCATTGAGCACTCAATTTCCTAATATTCAAGCTGGTATCCAAATGAACAATACAACAAACTACAAATTCAGAGGTGTTGCAACTAGTGCTGAATATGCTGACTTGGCAGAGCGTTACCACGCAGATGAAGAATACTTTGCAGGTACAGTAGTTAAAATAGGTGGAGCAAACGAAATTACACAAACCACACAAGATGCTGATCCTAATGTATTTGGTGTGATTAGTAACCAACCTGGTTTTGAAATGAACAGTGCAGCTGGTGACGGAGTAACACATCCTTTTGTTGCTCTTGCAGGGCGAGTCCCGTGTAACGTAGTTGGACTAGTTGAAAAAGGTGATAGACTTGTTTCAGCAGATCATGCAGGATCTGCTAGAGTAGCTACAAATGAAGAAATTGCTGACTATAGACGTATAATAGGAAGAGCATTAGAAAGTAAGACTGAACCTGGTTTTGCTCAAATTGAAATAATAGTAGGAGCAAAGTAAATGCCTCAGACCCTTGGTCAGTTAGTAGAAGCGGCACATTATAATTCTGTTGCAGAAAATGTCAACAAGATTTTTGGTGACAAGTACAGTACTGCCGCTGTGACTGACACTAACCGTATTGCTACACACAAATATGGTTGGGGAGGTGCAATGGTCGCAGATAATTTACTTCCTTTTGTCAAAATCACTGCCGACCGTTTACAGGCTTTGGTAGAGCGGACTAACGTTACCAGAGATAGAACTCCATTGCCAGACAGTATATTAGTGTTTGCAGTGCCTACAAACAGAAATGATGTTACGGCAAATACTCCTGTAAGAGCTGAAGATCTAAATCTAGTTGAGGATAACTTTAATACAGTGTTAATCAACAACAATCACTTGATTGTTGATGCGGCTGATGCAAGTAACTTTACTGCTACTCCTAGCTCACCGTTGACTAGAACTACACAGTGGACAGACAAGTTGAACGGTGAGATAAAATGGACGTTTAATAGTTACAATCATGCTAGATACTTTTTTAACAGCGGAGGGCTTTTAAGTGGTGCACTTGAAATGTCTGGTGGTAGTACAGCCGGTTATTACAATTGGGCTGATGTTATAAATGAAATGGGTACACTCAATTTAACATGGGATAATGTATTTGAAAGTAATGCTACAACAGGTGGTACTAGTGAAGGAAAAGGTTTTTATAATTTAACTCAGTACTATGGAGACGGCAGTGATGCTGGAGCCGTAGACGAAGGTCTGTTATATAGTAGTAGTGGTGTTACACTCAGTGCTTATGGATACGGTTATGGATATGGATATGGCGGCGTAGCACCCTATGGTTATATTACTGGACAAGGTAATCATCCTGATTTTACACAGCCAACACCTTATCCTAACATTTACACGACAACATACAGTGCATATAGTAGCTATCAACAACTAAAATTTAAACTGTACGGAAAGTATGCCGCCAATGGTGCTGAAGTGCATCTAAAGTGGGTACTAGATGATACTACATTTGATCAGGTAATTGATGGAACTATTCTTGGCAGTTTCAGCTACTTAATGCCAGATGTCATCACATATGGTAATGCAACATTTGATGTGACTCCAAATCCAACAATAGAAGTTACAAATAATTTCACAACTCCTGATGACAGTTAAAAAACTGTTGACAATCCTCACATAAATAAGTTATAGTAGCATATAATTATAGGAGAAACTCGTATGGATGAGAGACTCGAAAAAGCTCTTGAATTCTCAAATTACAGAGCAACACTGGGTATACAAAAACGAAATATTCGAACTCGAATGCATGTACTGCAAACAGTACACTACAATAAAGGAAGTTTTATAGCAGATTCAGTAACTATTGCCTTTGTAAACGCCCTATTACAAAACGGAAAAACATCTGCTGTAATCATTGATACCAAAGACAGTCCTGTAGAAGTTGCAGATCTTCAAGACTTTTTGGATGCATTAATGAGTGCTTATACAGAAGCAACACTTGAATACAGGTCTCAAATGGACAAGGTCACTAAGGCTAGAAATATTAAACAATTAATGGACTGGTAATGACTGAAGAAACTAGAGGCGTCTGTATTATTGCATACAATAACACTGAGATTGATTACATGCACACTGCATGTCTTGCCGCAGGATATGTGAAAAAACACATGAAAAATAATAAGGTGGCATTAATAACAGATGATGGCACCAAATCGTATATGGAAACTGTGTTTGCTGAAGAACAAATAAATCAATTATTTGACTTTATCATACACAGTGAAATTCAGCACGAACACAATCCTCGTCGACATTTTGATAGCCCGTGGACAGAATTTAGTGCGCAATTCAGTAATAAAAATAAAAACGATATATTTGAAATGACTCCGTTTGATAAAACGTTGTTGGTTGATTCAGATTATTTTATACAAAACAATTATTACGATCATATATTTGAAACAGAAGTTCCACTAAGCATGCATCGCAATGCACTATATCTAGACGGAACTCCCCCATATCTCAATGAAAGAGAACTTAATGAAGCAGGAATTCATCATTGGTGGAGTACATGTGTTTATTTTGATCAAAGCGAAGAAGCAAGCATGTTTTTTGACTTGTGGAGATTGGTAAAAGAAAATTGGGATTATTACAGTTTGTTGTATCAATTTCCTCCTGGATTATTTAGAACAGACTTTTGTGTAAGTATTGCAGTGCATTTGCTTAACGGATTAACAAATGATAATTTTGTAAATGATTTTGATGGTATCCCTCTTATTAACATGGATCAAAAAGACGATATTGTAGAAGTTTTGAATATGACTGACTTTAAGTTTTTAGTGCATGACAGAGCTGAACAGTGGAAAAACTTGCTAGTTAGACGAGAAAATGAAAATTTACACCTTATGAATAAACGTGCAATTGGAAGACATACTCCAGAATTAATTAAACAAATGTGGGAAGGTCTATCATGAGCAAAGGTTTTTTGATGCTAGGCATCAATACAGAAGAAGACCGAATGAAGTACAGTTATGTAACTGCATTGAGTATTAAAAAATGTGATCCTGAAGCAGAAACATGTTTGGTAGTTGATAAAGGTCAAATGGATTATGTTCCTAAAAGATATTTTCATGCATTTGATTATATTGTAGAATTGCGCTTTGGTAATACTGCGCACAAAGATGGATTTCATGCCATGAACTTATGGCAAGTATTTCACGTAACACCTTTTCAACAAACGATCTACATAGACAGTGATTGCATTTTTCACAATGTGGACATTAAGTTGTTGTGGGACTTTTTTGCTGACAAAGGTCTTGCAATTCCCAGCCTAGCAAGAACATATAGAAATCATATATTACACGGCACTGATAATTTGTTTGAATACGAAACACACTATAACTTGCCTAAAAACTTTAACAGCATGATCTATTTTGATAACAGCAGTCCATTGGCGATTGAATGGTTTAAAATGGCTGACCCTATATTTCAACATTGGAGAGATGTTTATGCTCATATGTTTAAAGAAAAACGTCCACCTATGTTCAGTAAAAATATTTTGTGCAATATTGTAACACATCTGCTGGATGTTCAACAAGACATCAGTGTATACTACAATCAGTTCTACGATTTAAATTTAAAAGATCAACAGTTGTGGAGCGAAGATATTCCAGAGAACTGGACTGAAATGTTAAACCATTGGATGACAACTGACGGAAAAATCCAAATTGAAAATTATCAAATAAATGGTGGGATTATTCACTACAGGGATGATAATTATATTACTGAAGAAATTATAGATGTCTTTGAGTCCTTTATTAATAAAAGCTAATCCAGATAAACCTAAGCCAGTATATTATGTCTATTACGACGAATGGTCAGGTGATATTAAACATGTGACTAATAGATTGTATCCTGACGTCAAAGAACAATATTTGAAAACTGACAGTGAAGATGCAGCTAAACTGATCAAAGGAGAGATAGATAGAAAAAAGTACATGGTCACTGAGATCGAAAATGTACCTACACTAATTGTACGTCATGAATATCTATCACTTAAAAAAGCAGAAAATGCACTGAGTATTGTTCCTGTCAACAAAGACAATAATAACAGAGATTTAAACATAGTTTTTTACAACACTAGTTACAAAATGGAAATCAATCTTAGCGAAGATCTTGTGTATAAAATGACAGGTACACGCTATGGAAAAAAACTACAACCTACCGGAGAGAATTTTCCAATGATTGACTTGTGGCTTATAAACAGAAAAAATCCACAACTGTTATTGAAGACTGTACGGTTAAATCCTTTTGACCTAATCGAACACGGTTACAAACTTTTTGATCTAAGCTCATTGCAAACCAAAATAAGTTTAAATGACGTTTATGTATTAACAAAACGTATTTTCCATACTTATGGAATAAAACGCAAAGAAACATTCACAGGTCAAGCTGAATACGGTAGAAAAAAACAAAGTAGACGTCATGTTATCCAAATACAATCTGCTAGCATAACTAATAATAAAGTAGATTATATGTTTAGTGTTAGTCAAACCACAGGTGCTTGGATAGTAAAAAGTAATTTCTTGGATCCAACTAGATTGAAGATATACAGAGATATCGAGTTATATGTTACTAGGCAAAATCCAAATTACTATCTAGGTAAGATACACATACCGTTAGAAAAAATAGGTAACTATCAAGAACTATACATTAAAACAGATATCGACCTATTAGAAGCACACTTTATTGTTAAAGATAACAACAAGAACATAACATTTAAACATGAGGAGCTGGACTATGTCCAATCTAGTACCAATAACTGAATTCGACCTTATATTCATAAGCTATGACGAACCTAATGCAGATGAAAATTATGCTGATTTATTAGAAAAATGTCCCTGGGCTAAACGCAGTCACGGAGTATGGGGCAGTGATGCTGCGCACAAAGCGGCGGCGGCAATGAGTGAAACCGATAGATTTATTACAATTGATGCTGACAATATTGTAAGGGAAGAGTTTTTCAATGTTGAAATTGACATGGATTTGATTGGTCCACGTGATGTTATTAGTTGGGCTGGCAAAAATACTGTAAATGGATTAGTATATGGCAACGGCGGCATCAAGTGTTGGCCCGTAGATGTTGTAAACAAAATGCGTACACACGAAGCAGCACCTGCTACAGATAAAAGAGCACAGGTTGACTTTTGTTGGAACATTAACTATGTGCAAATGAACAATATTTACTGTGACGTTATGAACAACGGCAGTCCACTACAAGCATGGAGAGCTGGTTTCCGTGAAGGTGTTAAGATGGGACTAGAAGGTGGTGACGTTGTTGATCCTACTCAACTTAAAAAAATACACAGAGAAAACTACAAGCGTCTAATGGTATGGATGACTGTTGGCGAAGATATACAAAATGGACTTTGGGCAATATACGGTGCAAGACTTGGTGCGCACATGACAAACATTCAACGTGAAACTTGGGATTGGAAAAACGTTAGAGACTTTGATTGGCTTAGCAATTTTTTTAGAGATGACCTCTTTCCTCAATTCGAAGGTGGCAGTGAAATGTGCGTTAACACAGGTATGACATGGGACCAAGGCAAGTTATGGGATAAGACTGTACAACTAGGTGAAGATTTACGTGCCAAGCTAGATTTAGAAATTGCTGACATTGGTGTAGCAGGTAGTCGTTTTTTCAAAACTGTGTATCGCAATCCTGCTAGATTAGGTGCTATGGTCAAAGAGACTGAAGTTATAGATACACTAGAAGATAAAGAATGACAGTTGTTTTAGTTACCGGAGGTTTTGACCCTTTACACAGTGGACATATTGAATTCTTCAAAAGTGCTAGTAAATTAGGCGATAAACTAATTGTTGGAATAAACAGTGACGAATGGTTAATACGCAAAAAAGGTCGTGCTTTTATGCCTTTTAATGAACGTGCAAGTGTTATTAAAGCATTGGATATTGTAGATGATATCTTAGGTTTTGTAGATGCAGACGACACTGCTAACAATGCAATTTTCCAAGTATTAAGTACACATAGTGGTAAAGTTATATTTGCAAACGGTGGTGATCGAACAAGACAAAACATACCTGAGATGTCATTCACAAATGTAGAATTTGTATTTGGTGTAGGTGGAGACAAAAAGAATTCAAGCAGTGAGTTGTTGAATGACTACAGTTCAAACTATACTCAAAGAGATTGGGGACATTGGAGAGTTTTAACAACTTTAAAAGACAAAAAGATTAAAGAATTAGTAATACAACCTGGACAATCGTTGAGTATGCAAAAACACACATTTAGAAGTGAGCAATGGATTGTATATGAAGGTTCAGTAGATATGATTACAGAATACAATGGAATAGTTGACAACATACAGTTGACAAACAAGTCAACACCTTATACTATTGAAGCAGGTGTATGGCACAAAGCTGAAAACACCAGCAAAGATCCTGCTTATGTAATTGAAGTTCAAAAAGGCGAGAAGTGTATCGAAGATGATATAGAGAGAAGAGATTAGTATGACAGCAAATCTAGCTGATTTTGATTGGCTTAAAGAACCAAGTGGATTTATCAGCAACAACGAACACAATGTAAGCAGAGTTAAAGATTTGCTCAATAGCAAAGGCTGTGGTTTTTGCATGGCTAAGTTCAAACAAGTTACACTTCATTTAGGAACAGGTATGACACACAGTTGTCATCATCCTAGTCCACACAAAATTCCGTTGGAAGAAATAGAATCAAATCCTGCCGCACTGTTTAACACTAATCATTTAAAGCATGCAAGAAAAGAAATGCTAAACAACGAACGTCCTAGTGAATGTGATTACTGCTGGCGAGTTGAAGATGACGGCGGTACTAGTGATAGACACTACAAAAGTTTAGAGCCATGGGCTTTAGAGTATTTTGATGAAACCGTAAATCTAACAGGCAATGAAGATTTGTATCCTAGTTATTTAGAAGTAAGTTTTGGCAATGCTTGTAACTTGGCTTGCACATATTGCGGGCCTGAGTTTAGTAGTTCTTGGGTGCAAGATTTAAAACAAAAAGGTCCATTGAAAATTTATGAAGATAAGGATAACGAAACTTGGATACAGGGTTATCAAAACTTAGATAGACTAAACTACAAAAACAGCGAATTTAACCCATACATTGATGCTTTTTGGAAATGGTTTCCTGAAGCCAGCAAGCATATGAAACACTATCGCATTACAGGCGGTGAGCCTCTAATGAGCAAAGAAACATTTCGCAGTATGGACCACTTGATTGAAAATCCAAATAGAGATTTGGAGTTTAGCATTAATTCAAATTTAAGTGTACCTGATAAGTTATGGAACCAGTTTATTGAAAAACTTAAAGTACTCAAAGACGGCAAAGTCAAAAAAATTACAATCTATACTAGTGTAGAAGGATGGAACGAAAAAGCGGAGTATGCTAGAACCAACCTGGACTTCGACTTGTTTAGATTTCGTTACGAACAACTTTTGCGTTTGGGTAATGTTAGAGCCGTAGTAATGGCAACATTTAATATCTTTGCTATAACAAGTTTTAAAAAACTACTTGAATTTATATATGAAATGAAAATCAAGTATAATCCAGACAATACAAATCAACACTTAGAAACTAGCACTGGATTTAAGATTACAAATCATAACAATAACTTTACAACTAGGCGAGAGAAAAATCCTGATCACAGTGTTGTGTGTGGTATTGACATTCCTTATTTGCGTAGTCCTGAATTTTTAGATGTGCAGATATGTAGCCATGAACTTGTAGAAGATTATTTGATCCCTTGTTTGGAATATATGAGTACACATGGTACTACAGGAACTTGGTTAGATCACCAAGGTTTTGAATTATATGAGATTGAAAAGTTTAAACGTATTGTAATTCATAGATTCTATCACAATAGAAAAAGCGAACCAGAAAGAGATACACACGCTGACATACTGAGAAAACGTAGTCAGTTTTATGAATTTGTAAATAAGTTAGATGCAAGAAGAGATACAAGTTTTTTGAAAACATATCCAGAGATGACAGATTTTTATTATCTCTGTGAAAAGAATCATGAAACTTATCTACAGTGGAGAGAAATTTGGAAAGAACAAGGAAAGCTCAAAGAAAATGACCAGTGATAATGAAGATGCAGTAGGCTGGCGCAAGAGAGTTTTAGACAGTAAAAGTCGAAGTTTTTGCGGAGCAAAATGGTATAATGCTACAATATGGCTAGGTAACGGTGCTACTACTAGTTGTCATCTGCCTCCACCACATCGTATCAATCCCAAAGAATTAGAAAACAATCCTAGTGCATTGCACAACACAACTTATAAAAAACTTGTAAGAAAGCAAATGCAAGAAGGAGTAAGACCTAACGAGTGTGATTATTGTTGGAGAGTAGAAGACCTCAATCCAGACTTGGTTAGTGACAGATATTATAAAAGTAAATTGTATACTGAGGAAGAGTTACAGCATGCTTACGAAAGTGATTGGAAAACAGATCATACGCTAAAGACTTTAGAAATTGCTTTTGATAGTAATTGTAACTTCGCATGCAGTTATTGCAACGCTGGGTACAGTACAACTTGGGCACATGATTTAAAAAAGAATGGACCTTATCAAAACTTAATTAGTGATGGCTGGGCAGCTTTTGCGCAAGACGGTAATTGGGCACAGCCTTATGGCGTGAAAAACGAAGGGAACCCTTATACAAAAGCGTTTTGGAAATGGTGGGAAAGTGATTTACAGTACAGTTTAAACACACTTAGAGTAACAGGCGGTGAAGCCACAGTAAGTTATGATTTTTGGAAGTTAGTAGATTGGTATGAAAAGAATCCTGATTGTCCAGTTACGCTTGCTGTAAACACTAACCTGGGTATTAAACGCAAAGCACTGGATAAACTTGTAGAATTGAGTAAAAAGATTCCAACATTTCACATATACACCAGTAATGAAAGTTATGGACATCATGCAGAATACATACGTGATGGATTGATTTGGGAAGATTGGCTCAGCAATTACAAGTATATGTTAGACAATGGAGAATTTAAGTTATTGCATTGTATGCTAACACTCAATGCACTGAGCTTGTTTAGTTTAGATAAACTACATGAAATGATATTTGATCTCAGAGAAAACTACAAACAACCACATACTTACATTGACTTCAGCTATAACATATTAAGGTTTCCAAGTTTTCAAAGTATTATTACACTGCCTGAACATATTAGAGCAGAACGTGCAGAACATTATACCAAATGGTTGGCAAAAAACAAAGACCGTATGTTACAACATGAAATAGACGGACTTACACGTATGATCGAATATACAGAAAAAGTTGAAGAAGGTCACAAGACAAGAGACTTCAGTGATCTAAATGTAAGACAGCGTGATTTTGTTAGTTTTTTTAGACAGTACGACAAACGTCGAGGCAAAAGTTTTGTTGAAACATTCGAAGCGGATAGTCCTGATTTAGTCAACTGGTTTATAGGTTATGATGTAAGTGAAAATGTAAATCCACTAGGACAATGTGTGGATGGTGATGCTACGCAATGGGGTGTTGCCGACTATAATGCAACTATTGCGGAGGCATGGGATCAAGGAATACTAAAATGACTATGGTAAAAACTAAAGATGTTAAACGCATGCACATCGAACTCAGCAGTAAATGCAATGCAAGCTGTCCAGGATGTCCTCGTAATATCAGAGGCGGATATGATCTTCCTTGGCTAAACAAAGATGAATGGTCAATTGATCAGTTCAAACATTTTTTTAGCAGTGATTTTTTAAAGGGAATTGACAGCATTTTATTTTGTGGAAACTATGGTGATCCTGGGACTTGCAAAGATCTAGCAAAAATTTGTGAATATGTTAAAAGTTGCAATTACAATCTTGGTATTCGTATACACACAAATGGTGGTATGCGTACACCTGCGTTTTGGTCAGAGCTAGGAGAAACACTTAATCACCGTGCAGGAGATACTGTTATATTCAGTATTGATGGACTAGAAGAGACTAACCATATCTACAGGCGTGGAGTGCAATGGAACAAGTTGATGGATAATGTAAAAGCATACATTGGTGCAGGTGCCAATGCAACTTGGGAATATTTGTTGTTTGGGCACAATCAACATCAGCTTGAAGAAGCACAACAACTGAGCCGTGATCTCGGATTTGAAAACTTCTTTTACAAAAAAGCATTTGGCTTTACAGACGAAGTAGGCGGCAAAGCACTGAATGGAATGCAAGTGTTAGACAAAAAGGGCAAGTTTGAATATCTTATTCCTGCTCCAAATGACGACAATCTAAACATCTATCATAAACAAAATGTAGATAGACACGGACAAACATTTGATCCAGAAATTTTTGATTTAACCAAAGATGTTTTCCAAAAACATTTTGCACATCAGAAAAAAGATCTAAAAGCACACTTAGAAGCAGGTCATTTAGATTGGTTGGACGAAAACAAACACATCAGTTGTATGAGTTGGAACAGTAGAGAGATATTTGTAGATGCACAAGGCGGTGTTCATCCTTGTTGTTTCCTTGGACATGTGAGTCAGCAAAGTGACGGCATTATGCAACACCAGTATTGGCAATGGATCGAAGACAATGTTGGAATGGAAAATATAAATCTCAACAAGTATTCATTGGAACAAATACTAGATGAGTCAGATTACTTTGATAGGATTGAAGCTACATGGGGTATTGACAAACACAGTGATGGTAGAATTGCACTGTGTACCAAGCACTGTATGAGTCATCAAAATCCAATTGAAAGTTTATATGAAAGCCAAAAGCATCAAGCAGAAATTAGAAAACAGCAAACTGAATTTCCTGCAATAAGAGTAGAAGAAAATAGTTAGGCTTTTCTGTAGTCTTCAGGCCATTCTTTCCAGCCTTTGCGTTCTTTGTATTCTTTGAAGAACTGCCACATGTGAGGCAAACTTTCAATCCAATTCAAGTTGCCACTTACATTGAATACCCATAGTCTTTTCCACAGTTGGTCAATTAGATAATCTTTTCTTTCTTGGTCAAATTTTTCGCTTGTGATATAGCTGATAATATTGCGACAACCCAGTATTTGATTTTTTCCCAATGGATGTTCTTCTAGCCATTCGATTTGTTCCTCATACTTTTTTACAATACGTTCTTTGTGCCAATCTGGAAATATACTAGGATGTTGCCATTCGGGCCAAGTAACAAAGTTTGGTATAAATGGATAATTTACAGCCCAGCCAGCACTAACATAGTATTTTTGAAATTCTGGAAATACTTCAAGATTTAATAGTCCAATAGTAGGTGCTGGAAATATGAACACATTTGGCGCTTCGTTTTTTACACGTTCAAAATTAGCTTCGAATCTTGTCCAGTTTAGATTGGTTCTAATATATTCTACAGTGCTGCCCATTGCATCAATGCTAGCACCAATACTGACATACTCAAAATGTTTCCAAATCTCTAGTAGATCTCTTCCTTTGTATTTTAGATTACTGAGATTACTGTTGTATTTTATTCTGCAACTAGTGTTTCCAACTTCTATTAGTTTGTCCAGCATTTTTGTATGCTCAGGATATAAAAACGGCTCGCCACCTGCAAAGTATATTTCTTCTGCTTTAGCTAGCAAAGGTTCAATTTTATCATAACAATCTGTGTGTACAAATTTAGGTTTGTGAATCTGTGCATGTGGATCACTAGCAGGTCTACCGTTATGTTCTTCTAATTTAATTAATTCTTCGTGCCATGTACTACTAAGTTCATAACCACACATGCGACATTTTAAATTACAAATGTTACCAAAGCGTATATCAAAATAAACAATGTTAGGTTCTATTGTGCCATCTTCTGTTGTGTTTTGCACAGCTGATAAACTTTCTGATGAGATAAAAGTCTTGTTAAACCAGTGTCGCATACTATTTTCTGGTCTACCTTCATCCTCGTGCTGATAACATCGATTACATCCAGGATGTCTGCGACCTTCTAAAAACCTTTTTCGCAGTGCTTTAAAGTTTTGGTGATTCATTAATTCGTTTACTGTTTTGTAATCATTGATGTTTCCATAGTAGTCACGTTTTTCTTTCTGATCCCAAAAACAGCAAGGCATTGCTCTACCATTTGGAACAGTATGCAAGTGTACCCAAGGTGCAGTACAAAAACTTTCATTTTCAGGATATTTGAATTTCATATTTGTTCCATTAACTACGCATATAAATATATTTATGACACAAGCATTGATGATTATCGACATGTGGGATAAGTATCACAGTGGATACGATTATCTAAAACCTTATATACAACACACAGTTGTTCGTATAGCGCAAACATTAGAAAGATTTGAAGGTCCAGTTGTTCTTGCTTGCTACGACACTGACGGAAACAATCCTTGGACAGCACCTCACCATTTGTTAGAGATGCAATGTCAAGGTCGCAACGACAGACTGATAAGTTATAATACAGCCGAAGTTGTGAATTTCCTAGAAAAAAGTAATACACAGCATTTGTACTATGCTGGTGCAAGTTTACCAGGTTGTATAGAAAACAGACCATTGGGAATACAGTATATGAAAGCATCATATAATTACAGTGTAGTAGTAGATTTAATTTGTAATTTAGCAACTAAATGCTATAATACTATGGATATAATTCACGAAAGCTATAGGTATGCTATAACAACACAATATCCCGTTGTATTCAGCGAGAGTCTATATGCTTCCAGATAGTTTTTGTGTTAGACCATTTACTGCATTAGAAATTACTAGCCAAGGTGACTTTGCTCCTTGCTGTGACTACAAGAGAATGTATGATGGATACAACATCAATACACACAGTATAGATGATGTATTAAACAGTAAAGAAGTATTTGAATTAAAAGAAGCATTTTTTAGAGGAGAGAAACCTGAAAAGTGTGGTGCATGCTGGCGCAATGAAGCAAACGGTCTAAAAAGTCAAAGAATAAACAGCAATCACGAATACAGGCGTGTGCTGGATGAAATTGACTCACCTGCCTACAATAGACTACAAGCACTAGATTTAAAAATGGGCAAGACCTGTAATCAAATGTGCGTTATATGCGATTACGGCAGTAGCAGTATGCTCAGAGAAGAAGATCGTATTATTTTTAACAAAGTAGTAGAACACAAAGACTGGACACGAGATGACGAATCGTGGCGTAAAATAGAAGAACGCATGCACGATATTACACGTATTGATGTATATGGTGGTGAGCCTTGGTTACTCAAAGGTAACTGGCGGTTGATAGACAAGTTGATTGCTTCAGGCAAAGCACAAGAAATACACATCAATTACGCTACCAATGGTAGTATACTAAATGATAAAATACTTGAACGTCTACTAAAATTTAAAAAATGTAGTTTGTTATTCAGTGCTGACGGCACTGAACGTGCATTTGAATACAACAGATATCCTGGTAAATGGGATGTCTTTGAACAACACCTAAACACAATGAAAGATTTTCAAAAAAACATTCATTTTTTTGCTATAGCATATACTGTGAGTATGTACAGTGTTTTTAATTTGAGAAAAAGCCTAGAATACTACACTGACCTAGGTGTTAAGACTTGGCTTAATCCAGTAAACCAATGGTGGTATGATACTAGAACATTGCCTCAGAGATACAAAGATTTGGTATTAGAAGATTTGTCAGGAATAGGACAAGTGCTTACACACGGAGGTGACCCTAGTGCAATAATCAATAATTTAAATCTGCCGCAAAGAAATCCAGCACATTGGACAGAGTTTAAACGTATTACTAGAATGAGAGACGAGTTACGTAATCATAATATTGTAGACTTTATTCCTGAACTTGAAGGATGGCAAGATGAGAATTAAGCAAAACGTTTGTAGTAAAATGTGGACTGATACCAATGTTAACTTTAGACTCAACAGTGTTAGGCATTGCTGTAAACAGCTAGAAGTTCCTATCAGTTTAGATGAAATAAAAGAATACGATATTGATATTTTTGAACATTATAAAGTGTTGCGAGATGACAAACGCACAATGTTAATGGACAACCAATTACCAGAAACCTGTAAACTTTGTAAAATTAATGGCGACAAAAGTATTAGACACAGTTGGAACAAATGGAGCGATGAATACATTAACAAAAATCGCTACAATTTGATGACAGATGATTTTACACAATACATTGAATTAGACTTGGGCAACCAATGTGACCTTGCTTGTGTCTATTGTGGTCCTTGGGCCAGCAGTACTTGGGCAAAAGAAATGGGCATGCCTAATAAACCTACTTCAGCACATGACCAAGAATGGAAAGATCGCATGATGGCGCTGGTAGCCAAGCGTATAGAAGAAATGGCTAGAGGCGGCAAAAAGAATTTTAGTGTAAACTTCTTGGGCGGTGAACCAACGCTGATGCCTGAAACTTACAAAATACTAGATATGATTATTCCCATACTTAAAAAGTATGATTGTAAACCCAACCTAATGTTTACTACTAACCTCAACACCAAAGAAAAACTGTTTGATAGATTTATTGATATTATTAAAGAGACCAACGATTTTGCACATTGGAGTATTGGTGTTAGCATTGAAAATGTAGGCAAACGTGCAGAACTTGTGCGCTATGGATTAGACTTTGAACGCATGACTAGAAACCTACAAGCATTAGCTCCTCATGCTAAAATTTGGCTTACTTGCACACACAACACAATGAACTTGCCTTACTTTTATGAAGCACTTGATTACTTTTTTGATGTGTTAGATCCTAAATTATATATGACAGAAGAAGTTGGCAAAGGTTGGGGAATAACTCCTAACTGTGTGTACGACAATGTATTAGATCCTGCATATTTAGACAGTCATCATGTTGACTGGGATCGCTTGTATGCAACTATGCAAAAACACAGTGTACATCAATCACTAGTAGATCATATTGAAAATATACAACAACGTGTAGGCACCAAAGAACGCGGCGATAAATTTTATATCTATTATAGAAATTTATTTTTGCGCACACCAGATTATGCTGAACACTTTGATTACATCACACAGATATTAAGAAATTTAGAAACAAAAATTGCTCCTTACTTGTTGGAAGAAGGAAGATTTGACCAGCCTTGGAAAACACAAGTTAATATGAGCGATTTAATTTTGACTTCAGATAATTAATAAAGTTTTGACTAATGGTCAAGTTTCTAGTGACTTGTCTATTGTATTCAGCAATTGCACGGTCTTTGGGGAAACTGTCCTGCTTAATTAATTTCATAAAACTACTGAGTGCCAGTTGCAAACGCTGTTCTTTATCCATCTCCATATCATATGCATGATCCACATATTCATCATATACATTATATCCAAGTGTTCTCAGTTCTTGTATTATGCCCGGCGGTGTATATGCAACAAAAGGTTGAGGATATATTAGATTTTTTACAATCTTTTCACTCATGCTGAGCTTGTTGTCGTCCACATAAGTTTCAGTTACAAATGCACTAGCACACTCTGTATAGTATTCGGGTTGTATTAGATGCCAAATAAAACTATGTTCATGACTAGTATCATATGGTCCTAGTTCAGGTTTAATTTCTTGTTCAGCACTGGTTCTCAAACCTTTGTTGATAGTGCAAATTGCTTGCTTGGCATCGTACATGCTTCTCAAATGTTGATAAACTTTTACTCTGTGAGGTCTAGGTTCGCCTTGTAAACAACAAAATTTATAGCGAAATGGTGCTTTTCTATTTTGTAAAATCTGTTGATATTCGTCTAGGTCTTTGTCTAGCATTGCAAATCTACAGTACTCTAAAATAAAGTGATCACCATAAACATCACAGTAAGGCAAGTCAGCAATACCTTTGTTGCTGGTACTGTACACAAAGTTTGTGTTATTCAAAAAATCATAGCGTTGTTGAAAACGTTCTAGTGTTGGAACAATCTCTTCATTGAACATTTCAGTGCTATCATCTACTACAACAATAGCACGACCCACTCTAATGTCCTCTTGTACTCGTGTACTCAAAACAACATCATCTAGATGATTTAGATATTGCTGATTGTTGTTGTAGTATCTTCCAAAACTACTGCTGATGAAATATGCATAAGGCATATTAAAGTTAGCTGCACCTTCTGCATGTTCTCTGTAAATTATGGGAATAATATTACAATTTTCTGCAACACCTTGGCACTGATAACCTTGTACTTGTAATTTAATTTCTGGTATTACCATAGTGTATCACAGTGCAATTATCTGCTTGAAACTTGCGCCAAGGATCTACTACTACACTGCCCTCTCCAATATCACAGTATAACTTGTCAGTAGGATCACCTTCTTTGTCCATGTATTGATATGTTGTGCTAGCACTATGAGCCAACAATACAACACCAACCACACTGTCAGGCAGTGTATCTGGATCAGTGAGAGGATCAATGTATTTAGGATTTAATCCAGCTTGCTCTATGTAGTGTCCAACCAACAAACTATAGCTTCCGTCTTCGTAAGGTACGCCTGGTTTGTATGCTTTACCATGTATATAAATTGGCATCATTGTTGCTAAACTATAGCTTACAAGATCGTCTGCAAGATTTTTGGCTTGTATCTGTCTTGCGTTCATAATGCTATCAAATATATCATATCCTAAATTTAATTTCTCAGCCATATAGCGTAATGCAATATTGTCACGAGGATGACAAGCACCACCATCTCCCATGCCTGCTTTCATGTATTGTGGACCCATGATGCGCATTGTTGATTTTGCAAGTGCATCTGTAACTATATCTACATTGATATTGCCTTGCTTTTGTGCTACATCTTGTATCATATTAACAAGACCAATCTTGGTACTGATAAATGTGTTGTAGAACACTTTAATACATTCACATTCGTCCCAAGTGCCAACTTCATATCGTGGACGATTTTCCATTATGGTTTCATAAAAATTAATTAGTTCACGTGCATCAGTATCCCAACTTCCATCTTCTGTGCCTATCATAACCATTTCTGGATTAACCATATCCCATCCAACACTGCCCATGGCAATCAAATAAGGATTGTATACAAATCTTGTTTCTGTCATCAAAGGTGCAAACTCACGTCTTACTGTGCCAGGCAATACTGTGCTTATTAACACCAAAAGTTGATGCGGGTGCATGTGTTCGTTTGCCTCAACAAGTACTTGCTTTACAATGCTGTAATCAAAATCTTTATTTGGCAAATGTGCAGTTGGGGCTCTGCCATCATACAGTGGATCGTGTGGTGTAGGCACAGCAACAAAAACAATGTCTCGATCCCACACACAGTCTTTTATAGTTGAATGCATTGTTACTAAATTACTGGTGTGGTTTGCTACATCATAACCTGACACCTCATGTCCTTTTTGTGCAATTACTTCAGCACAAGGCATGCCTAATTTGCCACATCCAATAAAACCTATTTTAGCCATTTGTAAAACCTTTTTGTTAAATGTATTTATTTAACTGCGCACTTAATTATAAATACTTTTACAAGGAAAGTCAATGCTTAAGATTAGAACCAAACGAGTTTCACTATTAGATAACACAACAGATTACAAAATACTAGAATATAAACTTCACACACATAAAAGTGTTTGTACAAAGTTTTTACAAAATTGGCGAGTCATACAAGACAATACTCAAGAACCAATGGAACTACTAGAAGAATATCCTGCAAGTGTGCTGAGTTTAGAGGCACTAACTGAACAGCTAAGACAAGGTTGTCAACAAATATTGGAAGAATATCCGCATTTGCCTTTGCCTAATAATTGGCAAAATACAGTGTACACAAACGAAGATCTTAATATATTGCATGACGGATTTGTTGAAGTGTGCAGAGCTGATATAGAAAGAGCACAACAAAAAGGTCAAGAAGTTGATGCTCGACTGCTTCACTTATTGGAAACAATAAACATCGGTGTACATAAAGTTGAAAGTAGAATGCTGTATGAAAAAACTGATCAGACTCCTCCTTATATCCAAAGTTTAATGTATCCTGACTTTGACCAAATAGCACAGATGCCTCTGACTAGACAAGAAGCAGAAGAATCATATGATGTAACTTATAGTTTAAAAAATTGTTTAATAATTGCAAATCAAATATTAGGCAAAAGTTTAGAAGCAATTAGTTTTGATGATGACTACAAAAGTTTACTAGACACAGAACATGCAAGTCATTTTGTGCCCAAAACAACAATAAAAACTGGCATGAGTATGTTTATTGCTAAAACATATTGTGAATGTTGTGGACAATCAATTCCTTATCATATTACCGATACTGAGATGAACAACACTGTTAACAAACAAATGTTGGATTGGTGTGAAAAGAATAATGTTTCTGCACTAGGCATAGATCCTACTGATCCTTATAATAAATGTGGAAGAATGATAATAGGTGAACAATCAAATACTTCAATCGATGATTATAAGTGGTTTACTGATGACAACTGTACATACAGTATTGAAAGAATTAGATTTGACACTGAAATAATCACAGCAGAATTTTATAAAAGCAAAGATGCAGATTGGAGAATAGAAACGAATGCTAGTCGATTTTAATAAAATTAGTGTTTTGTCCACAAACATTGTCGCACACTTGTAAACGATCTTCCACGCTAGCACTCCAGCACATAGGAATTTTGTTGAACCATTCTGTGGCTTGTTCTAAACTATATTCAAATAAGTTGTTGTTGTACATGAGTTCACTGACCCGTTTGTGAACATGTTGCATAACTCCACCTTGTCTATCGAACGTGCGTGGTTGTGCGCCCAAGTAACAGCATGGGTAAACATCTCCAAGTGCATCCAAATAAAGATATTTTCTATCAACTGCATAGCATTGTATTCGCTGTGGAAGTTCTCTGTGCAGTTGCGCACTCCCTTGGCTTTTATACCATTCTAATCTTTTTTCAAAGTCTTTGGGACCATTTTCTTTGCCTATACTGTATTGATATATGCCTTGTTTATTAAACACAGGTGAGTTTTGTCTTTGGTCACTCATCACTGCAAAATGATCAAAGCCCATCTGTTCACTTAGTTCTCTACATTGTTCTTGTTGATGTTCATTGATGCTCAATGGAATATACTTCCATATTGCTATGCCACCGTCACGTGCAATAAACCATTTTGCATTGCGTATAATTTTGTGCCAGTCTGTGCCACGTCTGTGTAAACTGTGTGTGTCAGCTAGTCCATCTAATGCAAAAAATACTTTACAATCTGCATCAGCTAGACTTTCCCAAGTGCTTTGCACACCAGCACTACCATTGGTGTGTATTTCAATTTGTAGTTTGCTGTTGCTTTTTCGTAGATATTGCACCACCGGTACAAGGTCAGGTGCAACTATTGCATCTCCCAAGTTGCCTTCAAATATTACTGTGTCCAACTGTTGTATAAAACTTACAGGCAGTATTTGTTTTACTTCGTCTGCACTGAGACTGCGCACTGTATAGCCTTTGTTGTAACTTGCTCCGTTAAAATTGCGCAAACAGAAAGGACAACTGGCTTGACAGTTGCTGGTTAGTTCTATTTCTAATATTCGTATTTGGTCTACGCTATACATTTCTGCTAAATCTAACTCTATATTTTTTCAGATTAGGTCTACGATTATACCATCTCTATCTTGTTAGCCCAGCCTCGATTTTTTCTTGCAAAGTTCATAAATGCATTCCAGTCACCATCAAATCTATCTTCGATAGGTTGGTTAAAAATTTGATAACTGGTTTTGCGTTTTACAAGTTCTTGTTGTTCCTTTGTAATATACTCATATAGATTAGCATCGTATGTAACAGTATATTCTTTGTGATCTTTTTGTCTCTGTATTTTTTCCTGAAGATCTAATACTTGGCTTAACATTGGGTCAAAGTCTTTGATCATACTGTTTGCAACTTCGTAAACTTCTTTAAAAAACTTAGCACGTCTATATTGTCCAATGTCTACTAGAACTTCTCCATACACATAACCTGCAATAAAATATTGAAATTCTAAACGTGCAGCATGCCCTGCCCATTTTTGCAAATGAGGATAGTAAACACTGTCTTCGTTGTTTAAAAAAGTTTCTAATAATTGTTCATAAAAATCTTTTTGCACAATGCCGTGGGTTTTCTCTAGGTATCTACTAACAAGATGTGTAAACCCATTTGCTTCTAGTTTGTTTGTAAGCCAAGTCCACAGCCACACACGACTCATGGTTTGTTCATCCATTGTGCGTGTAGCAACAACCATGTCTTGCCATTCGTCAACATAGTTACTGAAATAACTTTTGACTGTTTTGGTTACTAGACCATATTGTTTTTTATAAGCTGGATCATTCATTTCACTGTTTTGAAGCAGTGCAAGTGGATAACTTTCCACAATAAAATCATCTTTTAACAGTTGACATATTCCTGTTTTCCAACTGTCATATGTTTCCTCAGGTAATCCTACAATCATTTCTGTGTTAACATTAATACCCATGTTGCGAGCATCAATTACAATGTTATCTAACTGATCACCATTCAAGTTTGTGCGTTTGATCGCTGTGAGTACATCTGGATTCATGCTTTGTAAACTAGCAGTAAAGCGGCGCATCATTCCAGCCTTGAGTAATTTACTTGCCATACGCACAGTTGTATCGTTGTTGTTTTTGTTCCAGTTTGTATCAAAAATTTGTGGGAAGCCATATTTTTCTTTGGTTGCAATAAGCATGTCTACAATAGCCATGTCTCGGTCTTTGAATATACCAAAATTAGCGTCTGTGTTGTTTACATATTCAATTTTATTATCAGCAAACCATTTGACTTCTGCTTCAATACGACTTATATCAAACTTTTTAACTTTGCCAAATGTAGTGCCGCCCCAGTCGCAAAATGTGCATTTAAAAGGACAACCTCTGTTGGTTTCAATTATACCATTCAATACCATTTTGCCACTGCGCACATATTTTTCTACAATGTCATCGAATAATCCGCTGAGATAAGGACTTGGAACTTCACTTAGATCGTTTACTCTTATGCTTTTACCTGTGGTAATTCTTTGTCCGTTGCGATTTATACTAATACCAGGAACATCGTCTGCACGACCTTCTCCTAAGAAACTTTTGAGCAAGCCTGTAAAACTTACTTCTCCTTCTTGGTGTATGAGGAAATCAATATAAGGCTTGTCTTCAAAATACAATATATCACTGTTAGGTGCATTTGCGCCACCTACAATAATCTTACATTCGGGCCAACGCTGTTTGACAGCTTGTGCTAATTGTTGATTATAGTTGGTGTTCCATATATAACTGCTTAGTCCTAGTACAGCAGGATCTTCCATTCTATCAATGATATCTTCAATTGGTTCTTTGATAAACAGCAATTCTTTGAGTTGATAATTTGCATTTATGATAATATCATTGTTAGCATAGCACCAAACTACACCCACACTGTAAGGGAAATAATAATACTTACTGCCTGGAAGTTCCAAGCTCATCTGACTTAGATAAACGTTTTTCATAATACTACTTATACAGATTCCAAACTGGATATCTCTGTTTACATAGTTCTATTTGTTGTTGTTTTTTGTCTACATCATGCATACTGTCTATCAAATCTGTTACTAGTTTGTTGTTCCACAGCATCCATCTGTCAATTACTTTCCAACTTACGTCTAGTATTGTTACACTTTTGTCAACAAAACATTGATCGAAATTTAAAATCTCTACATCATCAGCTACCTTTTGAGTCAATAACTCGTTTGCAGTAGTTTCACAATCCGTAGGACTAAAGTTATAAACACTAACTTCACTTTCATTGTAAACTTTTTCTAATAGATGTATAACAAAATCGTCCCACAGTCTTTGCCAATTGTCACTGTATGGCTGATTTAATATATATACATAATACATATGACACAGTGCATAGTGCCACTCTCCGTTGTCGTCACCTTTTAATTGTTGCAGTCTTTGATTTGCAGCTCTAGAATGATTTCTCATTTTAGCAATGTCCCTGGCATCTACTCTTTTAAAAGGTTGCTCCCAAGCGTAGTGCAACAAAACTCTTGCTACAGCTTCTGTTGTGTTTACATTCCATAATCTTTTAAGCAAGTGTATTGTCATACATACTTTTGAGTTTTCAATAATATATACTTTTTTGGTTCTACAGTTGTTGTCTTGTAGCCACTTTGCACATTGCGCATTGTGATTAGCCCACATGAACTGTTTATTAGTGATAGCACTATGTCTATGACAGTAGTGTGGATTAACGTACCATTCGTTGTTTTCTACACCGCGCCTTCCCCAACTACTGATATTTCTTTGTATCAATATCATTGATGCTAAAAAGTTGCCTCCTGCACCCGGAGGAAAACATATTCCGAGGTCAAATGTATGATTCATACACATATTTATAAAGTTAGTACATAATAAATACTATGATGAAAACACTTATATTTGATTTAGACGGCACATTGGTAGATTGCAAAAAACTTCACCAAGTAGGATTTCGATGGGCTGTACATCAACAAGCTCCTGGAGCTAATTTTACCAATGAAGAAGTCGAAGGGTTTCCAACAACTGAAAAAATAAAAATATTGCAAAAAAAAGGAATACCTGTTACAATAACAGTGGATGAACTTAAAAAAGAACACACTAGAGCTCATCTACATGAATACATAACATATAACGACACGCTCTCTAGGCATTTTGATAGATTGTACCACAATTATAAACTTTGTTTAGCAAGTAACAGTCGAAGTGAATTTGTGTTTAAGTGTTTAAATATATTGCAATTATGGCAATTTGAATGTGTGTTTAGTAGAGATTATGGACCAAGTAAACCTGACCCTTGGATGTACAATCAGTGTATAGAAATATGCAATAGTACGCCTGAGCAAACAACTATCTTTGAAGACAGCGAAGTTGGTATACAAGGAGCTCAACAAACAGGAGCTCAGGTTATAGCTGTAAAAGACAGTTTAGATTTGATAGAGAAGTTAAATGAGTTTTAAATTAATAATGCCAATGGCTGGTAACGGATCAAGATTTAGCGAACAAGGATACACAGTTCCTAAACCTTTAATCGATGTAGAAGGCAAGCCTATGTTTGTGCGATCAATTGAATGTTTAAATTTAAAATTCGATGATTATATTTTTATAGTTAAACGAGAACATAATTTAACACAAGAAATAGAAAAATATTTTAATGCAACAATTATTGAACTAGATACTACTACTGAAGGTGCTGCCTGTACAGTGCTGACAGCAGATCCTTGCATCAATGATAACGACAGTGTTATGATTTGTAATTGTGATCAAATAATCAAGTGGGATAGTAATTGTTGGCATGCTATGCCTGATAGTGATGGCAGACTACTGGTATTTGATGAACCAACAGCAGATCCTAAATGGAGTTTTGCAGAGTTAGATGAATCTAACAATGTTACAAGAGTAGCTGAAAAAGACCCAATCAGCACATGGGCAACAACAGGGCACTATTATTGGAATCGTTGGTCAACTTACAAAGCTAGTGCGCAATCAATGATTGATGCTGATGATAGAACCAACAATGAATTTTATTTGTGTCCGGTGTACAACCATACACCAGGAACTATAAAGGCGATACCTGTATCTGAAATGCATGGTATTGGTACGCCAGAGGATTTACAAAAATGGCTTTCACGTTCATAGCACATAGAGGAAATATAAAAGGACCCGATCCTGCAAATGAAAATCGATTGGACTACCTTATGCACACTTATACTATGGGATTCGCTATTGAATGTGATTTAATTGGGTATAAAAATGGATTGTATTTTGGACATGATGAACCACAAGAGCTAGCAGACCCAGAATTTTTACGTTGGCCTGATGTGTACTGTCATGCAAAAAATTTAGAAGCAGTAAAATTATTGAGTAGATTACACTGTCATTGGTTTTGGCATCAACAAGATGATATAACACTAACAAGCAAAGGCTATTTGTGGTGTTATCCTGGCAAGTATATAGATACAAACGGTGCAATCTTTTTGGATTTAGAACCAAAAAGAATAGATCCCAGCCAAATGTTGAAATACTCTAGAGTAAGTAGAATTTGTGGAGATTATTACGACCCATGGGAAAAATAATATGGGGCTGGACTGGAATGAGTCATGATGCTAGCCTTGCAGTATTTACAGATGACGGACTAGAATTTGCATCACATAGTGAACGCTACAGCAGAATCAAGAACGATAAAAACATACATCCGCACTTGTTGAGAGACGCACTCGAATTTGGCAAACCAGATGAGATTTATTTTTACGAAAATCCATGGCTTAAAAAAACACGTCAGCTGTACGCAAAACAATACAATCTGTTGACCAAAGAAAGTCCTTGGACACACCTGATGGATCAAACATCACGTGCTACAAGTCCTTTTGTTTTACCAAGTGTACGTTATACCAATCACCATCTTAGTCACGCGGCATACGCATACTATACTGGTCCTTGGGAAGAACGTACTGCAATATTGATTGTAGACAGTATAGGAGAATGGGAAACTGCAAGCATATGGACAGGTGTTAATGGAAAATTAAAAAAACTTTGGAGTCAACGTTACCCTCACAGCATAGGCATTTGGTACAGTGCTATGACACAACGCATAGGACTGAAACCACAAGAACATGAATATATATTGATGGGTATGGCTGCTGTAGGTGATCCTGACAGGTTGTATGACAGCATACGTAATGATTTTTTTGAAAGCTATCCAAGTCACCGATCTCCCAACTTTAAATTTAAACGCAATTGTCACAGAGGATGTATGGATTGGAGACCAGCATTGAATACACCTCAGGACTATGCAGACATAGCCGCAGCTGTTCAGAAAATTTATGAAGAAATATTTGTGGAACTAGTGCGCAGTGCATATTTTTTGACAGATGGTAAGTATGACAGTATAATAATTGCTGGAGGTTGCGCATTAAACTGTGTAGCAAATCCACTAGCTGAATTATTTTTTCCCAATGTGCATGTACCAGCAAATCCAGGAGATGCTGGCAGTGCAATAGGTTGTGTATTAGCACACAAAAAACAATTTATGTATATGGAACATGCGTTCACTGGACATGATATAAAAGGAGAATATCCTGTTGAAAAATTACTTGAACAATTACACACAAAAGGAATTGCCGCAGTGGCAGCAGGTAGGGCTGAGTTTGGGCCTCGGGCTCTTGGCAACCGTAGTATTCTTGCTGATCCCCGTGGAGATGATGTTAAGGACACTGTAAACAAAATTAAACGCAGAGAAGCATTTAGACCATTTGCTCCTGTGATATTAGAAGAACATGCCAACAACTACTTTGATGGCAAAATGGGAGACTTTATGCAATACGTAGCACGATGTCGAAACCCAAAAAAATTTCCTGCTATTGTACACTATGACGATACCAGTAGAGTGCAAACTGTGCCAGCTGGCAGTGAGCATGGAATTAGAAAACTATTGGAACGTTGGTACGCTGAAACAGGATGTCCGATGTTGTTGAACACTAGCCTCAATGTTCGAGGTGAACCAATGGTAAACACACGTGAAGATGCACTGCGTTGGAAAGATCATTATGAAATGTCAGTGTGTTTGCCTGCACTTTCTGTAGATGATAAATTAGAAGAGCTACGCAAAAGAGATCCCTTTATATACGAATAACGGAAATTGATATGTCTACCTTAACAATATTTGGATGCAGTCACAGTAATAATGGCCCTAGTCCAACTTATGCTGATATTTTAGAAGTAGACGGATTTAAAGTTAAAAATTTTGCACACCCAGGACGCGGTAATGAATATATCTTAGCAAAACTAATTCAATATTTAAGAATTGCAGACATTATGCCAATTACAGATAATGATCGTCAAATTATAGTACAACTTACATATGCGGACAGATTAGGCGAAATTTGGAACGACGAATGGGACAACATTGGTCCCTTTTATACCAAAAGTAAGACAAAGAATTATTACAATTTACATTATCATGATGAAGAAATTACGCAAGAATCACAAAAAAAGATTCGAGAAAAAGTTACTGAAGAGTATATGAGAGAGAAATATACCAATATACAATATTGCATATACAGTTTATTCAAACTGCACAACATTAGAAATTTTCACATTATGGCAGCTGAACATCAGCTGCCAGAGCGTTGTTTTCAACTTATACCTGAATTAAAACAAAATTATGTAAATGCATATGTAGGGATGAATCCAAATCCAAAATATAAAATTAATATAATACCAGCTGATCAAAATGTTGATCGTATTAGATTTGATCGTCACATGGATATAGATCAACATACCTTTCTTGCAAAAAAACTAAACAAAAGAATACGGAGCAATACACTTAGTGAAAATACACTAAAATATCTAGCAGAAGTAGAGGAGTTTATTGCAAATTTTCCATGCATTGAAACAAGAGAACAATACAAAAGATGTATAGACGAAGCTAGGTTAATCAAAGAGAAATACCTAAACAATAACAAAAAACCAATGAAAAAACTGGATCCGTTCATATATGAATAAGTACGTATTTAATGATAAATAAA
>Ga0160423_10000131_pt1 | contig 54140 bp, 41 predicted proteins | sample CRUFie14St8metaG_FD_108191 | JGI IMG/M metagenome (GOLD analysis project Ga0160423, IMG submission 108191) | Marine microbial communities from the Costa Rica Dome - CRUD Field 142mm St8 metaG | ecosystem: Environmental > Aquatic > Marine > Oceanic > Photic zone | place: Costa Rica: the Eastern...
CACTCATAGCAATAATGAAAGTAGTCCACACAGATTTTCTCCATTGTAGAACATAACATCCTTTTGGGTGACCTTCTCTATTTGGGTCCCCTCTCCAAAATAATGCATTTTGCACTTCCTCTCCATTAGTATCTCTTGGCCCAAACCCTACCATGTAAGGTTCATTATTACAATTATTAACATATTCTGGTGCATCCGCAAGAGTTTCTTGTACTTTTTGTTCATCCGATACAAATATCCCTAGTATTGGGTCTAATTTAAACTCGTAACTACTGCCACAAAAACAAGGTTCACAGTTAGGATAATTAAAAATTCTTCTGACAACATAAAAACTATGTATAATACTGTAAGCTAAGGGAAAATATAAAAATATTAATAACAAAATACACATAATAAGTGTAGGTATCCAGGTAGATAAAGTACCTGCAAATAATGAAGCGGCGATGGATGCATCAAATGGATTTGCTACTACCGCGATAGATGCAATTGCTTGAGTCATTTCTGCTGAAGAATCATTACAGTAGTTTACATACTGATAGACCATCATTAATAAACTTACCCCACCCGCAAAAGCTCCTAATAAAATTGTTATTAATTGAACTACTCTATTTATTTGTTGGGTAGCAAATGATAAACTCCCTCCTCTAAATGCATCATTAACAGGAAATGGGTTATTTGGGCAAGGACTATCTGGTGAAGGGTTAATAGATTTTATACCTAAAAATCTCCACCTACTATTAGCTGTTGTTAAAGCACTTCCTTTTCGTACATTTAACCTATAGTTGTCAATAAAACTACTTACAGTATAAACCCTATTAGGTCTAAATTCGTAAAAATAATCGGAAGCTTGATACGCGGGTGAATTTAAGACGGGTGCTGGGTCTGGGTAGTCTTCAAAATTTTCAGAAAAAGTATATGAAGCGTCAATATTGTCATTATATTCTCTAAGATTAGGTACCAAATACCTACCACTCCTAACTTCACCACCAGAGGCGTCTAAAGTTACCCTAAATCTGTACCTTGCTCTAGTAGGTATACCTACTTTTGGGTCTGAGGATATAATCTGTTCACCGTATTCATTAGTAACTAAAAAATCTAAATTCATGGGTAACTGAGTTACCCAGGCTCCATTTCCATCAATTACTTTACCTCCATTGTCTAATGTAAAATTTTCCAAAGTGGGGCACCCTTCATTATCTTTAATTATAGTATGTCTGATAGCTTCTATTGTTCCAGTACCTGTACTTAAATCACACATGGAACCTTGTTTTTTAGTAGGCATACCATCTATACTCACATAATTATTATCGTTATCTGTAATTACAGAACCCATAAAAGTTGCACTGGGAATAATCTCCACCCCCGAATCCCTTAAATCAAAATCCATTCTAGTGATACCTATACCACACAATTCATCATCACCCCAAAAAGGGACAACTTCAACAGCTTTATTTTGTATAACAATTTGTGGTAAAGTGTCCAAGTTTTCAGATGTTTTAAAATCTAAAGAACTTTCAAACTGACTAGGGCTAAGTCCTTGCCTAATAAACTGGTAGGGCCTCATCGAATAACACCCAATATCACTAACGTCAATACTTGCGTGAATATTTTGATTACCTAAAGGAACACCCCATAACATGTAATCACCACTTTCATTAGTTTTAGTAGTGTATTTGTAATATTTTTCAAAAACTTCTAATATAATAGGATTGTTTATAGCTTCTTTAGCTGTAAAAAAACTACCAGTAGCTTTGTGATTACAACTTTCTGAATACTTTGGTAAAAGATTATATCTGTAACCTTCTTCATTTTTATCTGTTACTGTTTTATAAGGGTATAGTTCGGAAATAACTGGGTCTAGTTCGTCTTCTTCAGTAAGAGGCACAAATATAGAAATTTTAGCGTTAGGTATTCCGAATCCACCGTTGGCAACAGCTCTACCCACAATTACACCGTAATCCGCACACATTCTAGCGTACACATCCGACTTTACAATTTTAAGACTTAGTATTTCTAGTTGGTCGAAATCTTGTTCTAAGGTTACTTGTATGTGTTTGTCCGAATTGGTTTCTGCTTTTATCCTATATGATTTTGCCATACACTTTCTTTTATAAAATAAATAGTTATGTAGTTAAAATCAAATTTAAACTAAAGGGTAAATATGTAAACCTATTATGATACTGTAGCTTGTAATGTAGATTTAACTCTCACTACAATATCTTTTGTTGGAAATTTTATTTGAAATGATTGTGTTGGTTGTGAAAATACTACTCCGTCAATTAATTCTATTTGTTTGGTTTCAGGGTCGGAGTATCTTTGCGAGACTTCGTTACTAGAGTATTGTCCCCCAACTTTATTGTATAATCTTAAGTCAATTAAATTTATTACTCCATCCTGAGATGAAATATTTTTCGTTAACTCACCAACAAAAAGGTCTGTGCCCATTTCTCTATTATTTGGTGAAAAGAAAGATTGTGTTGTGTTGATGACGTTACTGATTATAACCCCACTATTAAATGATGGGTCTATCAATAAATCCATTTCAATACCTAAATCTATTACCTGTGCTGGTGAAACAACTATGTAATCATTTAACATTCTAAAGTCGGATAAGTAATTAGCTATATTTTCCATTAAAGTCGTACTTACTCTGGAAGTTAGACTACCGTCTGTATTATAGGAAAGTAAATTAACGATTATTTTATTTTCAATTTCCATTATTCCACACTTTGCTGGAGCACCAAACACTGAAGGCATAGTATCAATTAAAGATTTATAATCTTGTATTGTTACCGCTCTTTTTTGTGCAGCAAAATTAAAACCAACATAATTCCTAACTTCTTCCACACTGGGTTGGTTAGCCCCTCCTACCGCTGCGGTAACATTATTAACTTGTAACGAATTTTGTACTGATTGATTTATATTGTTATTTGGTCCATTTATAACAAAATCTATGGTCCCTAAATTAGTTATACTGTTTGGTCCAACATTTGTAGTTTTACCACCACCGACTCTATATTGAATAAAAATAGTACTATTACTTTTAGGTGTACTACCTAAAGATAAGTTATTCATATACTTACTCAAATCCATAGCAAGTCCTTGTTGGGTGAAATCATCTAAACTATCTTGTCCACTACTGGTACCACCACCCAATGTAAGATAAAAGAAACCTTCAGGGGTATATTCAGTTATAAATCTCTGATTAACACTTTCCCATTTTCCAACTTTAACACCAGGTAAGTCGGAAGGTTTAGTAGTATCAACCATAAAAACTTTATCTTGAGCTAAAGCATCTACTTCATACCATTTGTTATCGGAAGTTAAAAATTCAGTAGCTTTAGGTATAGCTTGTATATTAGTTCCATCTTTTTGGATGACTCCCGTAACACCTAACACATTTTTTTCAGGTAAAAATATTTTTAAAAATGGTGAAACATTAACGTCTGTTATAACTTTTTTGAATACTTTGGTGATTCCATTAACCACCACCTCTCTTTTAGTTATGGTATAACTTACTATATTACCATTAGCGTCAAAGTTTGGTACTTTGGTTCGGTTAGGGAATCCTGTAGAGTCAAATGGTAAAGAAAAATCTACATCGTGTACATTTTCAAACACTTGTCCAGCACCCACAACTTGTGAACCCCTCCTTAATGTGCCCAAATATCTAAAATCTTCCTTATCTCCCCCACCAGAAGTTTGTAATATAGGAACGGTAAGTGAAAAATCACAAACAGAAACAGATGGTCTATTACCTGGTAATTTTAAACCATATGTTCTAGCTATATTATATAGGGAAGACCTTTGATTTGCGTATTGTAATACTGTCTCTTGTAAAGACCTGTCTATATGGTAATGTAAATTGTCTGCAACCGCAGCGTTTAAATCTAAAAATACAGAAAAGATGGAAGCGTCATTAGCGTTCTGTATTAAATCGGGATATTGTTGTTGTACATACGTTAATAGTTCATTCCTTATCCCTACAAAATCTCTTTCACTGTACGATATTTTATTATTAGCCATATTATAAATTTATTATTACAAAATCTTTAGTTTCAAAAGCTTCATTAGTTATTGTAAATTCTAAAGTTACTTTTGCGGTGTGTTCTTTAGTGCCTTGACCAGCTACTCTATAAACTCTAGGGTCATTATCAGTTACAACAGTACCTGGTAATTCCTCAGCTTCTAATGCTGGTTCTATTTTAATATTATCTATTTTGAGATTGGGAATGTACTTGATTACTTGTTCCCTAATTTCAGACTGAATAGAGTCAAAGGTAATGTTATCCAAAGGTTCAAAAATATATTCATATAAGGTAGTTCCAAAATCTGGTAAAAAATATCTACTTCCTTTTCTAGTTAATAACAAATGAATTAAATTTGATTTTATTTCATCTTCAGTAGTGGGAGTAAGTTGCAAATAGTAACCATCTCTACTGTCCTGAAAAGGAAAATCTATTCCATATGTTGAAGAAGTCGGCATTGTTTTTTATTTATAAATACTTTAAACTTAAAATCTATAGTGTAATTGTTAACACATTTGAATTATATAAGTGTGGTTTACAATTTAGTCCGTAGTTTTCCACCACTTCTTTTACAACACCTTTAACAACTTTACTATCACCAGTTACAATTTCTAATTTTTTACTTCCAAATTGTATGTGGTCATATATAAAAGAATCCACAACATTTATAGCATTATCTATCTTGTAACCGTGTAAGTCTAGTTTATACATTTTCTTTTAAATATAAATACTACCCTTCACAACTAACACACTCTTCCATGGCTTTGGCAGCGATATCTCCCCTTAATACACTTTCAGTTCTAACGTAATATAATGTTTTAACTCCCACCTTCCAAGCTTCTAAATGTACTTGGTTTAACCATTTTGGTGTTGCTTCTTTAGGGAATGCTAAATTAAGTGATACTGCTTGGTCAACGTATTGCTGTCTTATTCCCGCTTGTCTTACTAATTCTAATTGATTTACTTCTTTAAATGTTTTAAAAACTTCTTTTACTGGTACAAAATCTATATGTGAATTTTCTTTTTCATCTAAATGTGTGATTTTACCATTGATATATCCCCAGTTATCCAATTCTTTTATATCTTGAACACTACCACCGTCTGCTAATATTTTATCCCAAGTATCTTTATTATTAATACCTATTTTTCTAAATATTTTTTCTAACTCTTTATTTTTTCTGATAAATGTACCTTTAGCACTTTGGTCTGTATATACATTTGCAGGTAAAGGTTCTATCCCTGAGCTTACACCACCAGCTAATTTACTATTGGATACAGTCGGTGCAACAGCTCGTAAATGAGTGTTTCTAAATCCACTTCCTGCACACCAAAGTGGTTCACCATACTCTGTAGCTAAGTCTCTAGAAGCTTGTTCGGATTCAGTTTTAATTTGACCAAAAATTCTTCTTGTTTCAAATTGTGCTGGTAGACCTTCAAAAGGTATTCCTCTTTGTTGTAAATATGTATGCCATCCTAGTACTCCTAAACCTAAAGCTCTTCCTTTTTCTGCACTTCTTACTGCATTTTCAAAACCTTTTCTATATTTAGCCTTTTGAATAAATTCTTCAAGAACACCATCTAAAAACCAAGTAGCTGTATAGATTAAATCGGTATCTTTCCATTCATCATATCTTGCAAGATTAAGAGAACTTAAACAACAAACAAAAGAATGATTTTCGTCAGTATGTAAAACAATTTCTGAACATATGTTAGTCATATACACTTTTAAACCATTTTTTTTATAAGATTCTGGATTAGTCTTATTAACATTACCTCTATACATAATGTAAGGTTCACCAGTTTGTCTACGTTTCTTAATTAAAGATGCCCATTTTTGACGTGACTCCCTATCTCCAGCTTCCAATTTTCTCATAAATTTATCACCTACTACCGCACACTGGTGTAAGTTTAGTGATTGTCTATTTACGTCACCTTTAGGTTCTCTGATTTCTAACCAATCCATAAAATCATTATGTTCAATATTAAGATTAACTGAAGCCGCTCCTCTTCTAACCGCACCTTGATTGGTTGCCAAAATTGTAGAATCATATATTTTACAAAAAGGTACAACACCATCACTAGTTCCATTATCCGTAATTGTTGAACCGGCCGGTCTGATTTGATTTATGCCAATTCCCACGCCACCACCGTGTTTAGCTAATAACATCATCTCTAAATTTTTTGCTCCAATGTCCTGGATTGAGTCAGCAACGTCAATTCCAAAACATGAAATAGGTAATCCTCTTTCGGTTCCAGTATTGCTTAATACTGGACTTGCAAGGCATAACCAGCCTTTCCAAATATAATCAAAAAATTTAGTAGCTAATTGTGGTTTACCGAGTCTTTTTGCAACTGTAGTACATACCCTCCAGTATGCGTCTTTTGGTTTTTCTCCTGGTAGTAAATAACCATTAGATATAGTTTGTATATAAACGTGTGTATTTGCCCAACTTGGGAAGTCCACGTCTACTTCCCAGCCCAAATGTTCTGCGTAATTTTTCATCTTTCTAATTAAATTTTATTATTTAAAAAAGGGAATCTTCATCCCAATCATCATCTTCTCCCGCTTTACTGTAATCAGTAGGTCTAATTGCAAAAAAGTCAGTGTGAGTTACTCCACCTGTAAGGTGATAGAACCAGTCTAATTTACTGGATTTTTCTTGATTAACAACAAATATTTCTTCATAACCCAACTCTTTTAATTTGTCATTAGTTCTTTGTTTGATAAACTCTTTTAAGTCACTAGACTTTAAATTTTCTAAGTCACCCATTTCAAACATTTTATCAATAAATTTTTCTTCCAATTCCACAATTATTTTAGCTGCAGTGTAAATATCTTCTTTACTTTCTTCTCTTAATTCTGGGTATTCTTCACACATGTGGTTAAATAATCGACATCCCATTCTAGAATGTAATGATTCGTCTCTCACTGACCATTTCATTTGTTGGCCAATACCTTTAAGAAGGTTTCTAAGTTGGAAACTGTAGAGTACCGCAAATGATGAATACAAGGAAACACCTTCAGCAAATGCAGAAAAAATAGCTAAACTTCTGGCAACCTCTTTTCTAGCTTCTGGGTCATCGTTTAAATCATGATGAATATAATCTGCTTTAGTATTCATCAATAATTCAAATTTTTCTGAAGTAGCCTCTTCATGTAAAAAGGCTTCGAAATCTTCAAGACCTAAAGTTTCATTTAGATATGAATATGCTACAGCATGAATAGTCTCTTGGCTACCAAACATCATAGCCATTTGTCTGATTTCGTGTTTAGGGAACCAAGCTGTTACCATATTTGTCCAATAGTCTGAAACCGCACACTCCGTTTGTGCAAATCCTAAAAGGATATTCCCCACTAAATTTTTTTCTGACTCATTTAAATTTTCTTTCCAATCTTTAACATCTCCTTGCATAGATATTTCAGTGTGTAACCAAAAGGCTTGTGCTTGTTTAAGCCAACCTTCAGTATAATACTCAGGGTATTCAAATGGTTTATATGCTATCCTTTCTGTAAATAAATTATTATTATCTTTCATTTTTTATTTTTTTATTGTTGATTTATTTGTTGATTTCTTCTTGCGAGAGCGTTTCTAACTCTTTCCGCGTTTCTTTGTTCTCTTTCTTGTTCCAAACCTAGTAAAGTTTGTGATTGTTCAGTATCTATTTCTAATGTAGCGTTATTAAATTTACAATTTTCAAAAACAATACCGTCTTTACCTACCCTGGACTTGGTAATAGCTATAGTAGCTAATCCCATTTCTTTTTGTTGTAGAGTTTTAGCTACAGTAATAATAACGTGACCTACTTGTGCCTTTTTAATTGACCCACCCATCATATCTGTAGTTACTACTTCGGAACTAATAGATGTTCTATTTCCTTGTGCGGCTGTCCAACCAGCAACATCTAACTCTGTACACATACTTTCAAATTGTCTCATAACTAATCCTTCTCCTTGCCAAACTTCACTAAAATGTTTGTCTGGTAAAATACAATCTATATAGTCTACAACAATCATATCAAATTTATTTCCATCAGCAATTAATTTTCTAATTCTATTTTTTATAGCTGAAATAGTAATTCTATCTGATGGTAATTTTTCCAAAATTAATTTACCTCTACCTTGTCTGTATGGTTTAATTTTTTCTAAAACTTCTTCTTTACGAGTAGATTGTTCTTGTGCTGGAATCTTTGACCAACAAGTTATATGTTTTCTTTGAATTACTTTTGGGTTGTCTTCAAAAAATATCTGTAATACGTTAAATCCCATGTTATAAGCGGTATTAGCTATTTTTGTTAGTACGGTTGTTTTACCGACACCAGTTGGTGCGAGAAACACCCCTATTTCACCTTTAGCTAATCCCCCATCTAATACATTGTCTATACCATTTATACCTAAAGGTATTGGGTCTCTAAAGTCATCAACTAAAGCCTCGTCTAGTTCTTCAAAAACGTCCATAGAAGTGTCGTCACTTTGACCAACCTGAATTGCGTCTCGTATAAAACCTTCACATCTATCGTAGGATTCAAAGTCTCCTTTTTCTAAAATTTTACTAACTTTAGTTATAGCTTTTTTTAATTCTTGTTGTTTACAAAACTTTAAAGCTTTTTCTTGTACAAATAAATGGTCTTCTAGGGTACACTCTTTAATGTCACCTAACATATCAAATACTGTTTTTTTAGCCATTTCAGATGAGACTTCAAGGCGAGTAACTTGGTCCAACACATCAAATGTTGGTATTGTGTTGTACTTTTCAAAATATTCTTTCACCATTTGTGAAATTAATTTAAAATACTGATTATCGAAATACTTTGGGTCTATTACTTCTAGAATAGAATTAGCAAACTTTTTGTCAGTTATTAACTGATTTAAAAGTTTTATCTGAAATGTATGCCCTAGGTACCCGAAACTTTTGCTTTCCTTCATAGTCATAATCTTTGGGTAATTTATAAATAGTATTAAAGTGTCGTTTCTAGATATTTTTTAGTAACTTTTTCAGCCGACAAAACGTCACTTAAATCTCTTAAAAAAGAAGGGACGAAAGGTCTAATGTCCACAGTATACCTAACCTTTGCTGGGTATATCCAGGCTGGAAAAATTCTATGCATTATAACATCGTTATTTATTTTTAAGTAGATGTTAAAATTTTCCTTACCTTGTGGATTTCTGTCTTGTTCTGACAAATTGACAGTGTTTGTGTATCTATTGTAATTATCTGAAAGATAATCTATAGCCTTCATTTTTAAACTATTCTGAACATCTAGTTGTATTTCTTCGATTAAGTCATATAACTCCAATGACTTAGAATTACCATGTTTAAATCCTTTAACATTAAAAAACCTTTGACATATAATATGGTCTTCTAATGATAATAGAAATTCTAGTTTAATTATTTTTTTTTCTTCCATTTTAAATTTGTTTTTCATTATAATACTTTATTTCTTTTTTTCTTAGTTTAATTAGTGGTTTGAAAAAATTAGTCCACTCGTCATTGTATTTAGGTAAGACAGTAAACAGACCATCTTCTTTCATCATTTCTAAAACATTTACGTTTTCTCTCCCTTCAGGGTCTAGAGGTTCTTCTACCAATGAAAGTATTTCTGTTTTAGCCTCTTCTGTTAAAAATACATTTTTTAAATCGATAAGTCTTCTATTTATATCAAAAAAATTTTCACCTTTTCTTCCGTCACCACAAATACCTTCATTTAGGTTTTTTAAACCCCTATCTTTACTACCTTCAATTAAAATTGTTTTAGCTTTTTCACGTATATTTTCTAATGTTAATTTTTTTTCTTGTATTTCTGGAAAATGGTTTAGGATAGATTTTTCCCCAAAGTATAACACTCCCTTTATATTATCACTACGGTCACCTAGAAGTATTTTAATTAACAGGATATTAGATATCGGTATGTTAAGTGGTATTTTACCCCACTTTATTTTGTCTTTATATGTTAATAAATTTTCATCCCTTATTAGGTAAACTCTAGTTTGTTTATTAATAAGTTGTAGTAAGTCTTTATCGTTAGTTACTATTGTGGTTTTTTCTTTTGTGTTTTGGGTGTAATATGCTATACAATCGTCGGCTTCACAATTTTTAAATCCAGCTTGTCTAATAAAGAATTCTTCTAAGTACTGTGAAATTCTATTTTTTTGACGAAACATGTCGTCAATCTTTTCTTTACTTAGTTTCTTTTTTCTATTGGTTTTGTATTCCGAATATAATTCTCTTCTAGATTTATGGTTATTTTTACCATCCCAGAAAACAACTACTTTATCATAGTCATACTTTTCTAAATGTTTCTTAATTGTATTAAGAAAATAAAATATAGCTCCAAAATGTTTGTCATTGTGGTAAAAATCTTTTACACCATGAAATCCTGTTTGTAGTACGCTATTGCCATCGACAATTAATGTCTTTAACATGTTTTTTTATTAAATGATTAAACACTATTTTTCTATTTCCATTAACTCAACTTTAAAGTTAAGTTCTTCCCCAGCTAGTGGGTGATTTAAGTCTAGAATTACTTTTTTTTCTTGTAGTTCTTTAACTTTTGCTAAGATTGGTCTTCCGTCAATTGTTTGCCCTTGAACTGTTTCACCAATTTCTGGATTAAAATCAGGTGGAAGAGACTCCTTTGGTACTTCCGTTTGAGCTTCTTCTTTTCTAAGGCCATAAGCTTCTTCTGGTTTTAAGTGTAGGTCTTTAGTTTCTCCAACTTCCATACCAATAACACCCTCATCAAATCCTTTTATCATTTGACCAGAACCCACTTCAAATTCTAATACTTGTCCTCTATCGTAAGAACTGTCAAATTTATTACCGTCATTTAAAGTACCAGTATAATGTACTTTAACTTTACTACCTTTTTCTACTTTTGCCATTTTTTTTAATTTAAAATATTTCACCAGTCTCTTCAACTGCTAAGTTATAATCACCATCAGAACCTATAATATCTTTCCAATATTCAGAATTTTCAGACTTATATCCTTCTATTGATTTTTTTTCTTCTCCAGCGTCCTTTCCTTTAAGGAAACCATGAGGTGTTACTAATATTTTGCCGTCCTCGTAACCTAAACCATTAACATGATTTTTCATAATTGAGATTTTAGTACGGGTCGCAAATTTTACTTTTCTTTTATCTTTTGTTGCTGTTATTTTAGAAGTCCCAGCGTTCTTCTGATTACCAAATAAAAATACAATGGTTGAATTTAACCATAGTGATTCTCCACCTTTAGCCTTAATTTTTGGTTGTGAAAAAGGATTGTCTGGTAACTCTACCCAGGGTTGGTTAACTGTCACTAATGTATTTAAATATTTAGAATTGGTATTCCTAGAACCTGTAATTCTTTGGTTAATTCCCATACCAATTTTATCCGATAGAACACTAGCGTTGTGTTGTTTACCACCTTTACCATCAAAGGTCATTTTACACGGAACAGAACCTACTGAATCCCATAAAAGAACTAAATCATATTCTAGTTCACCTTTTTCTTGAGCATCTAATAATTCATTGATGTAATCTGTAATTTGTTCTATATATTCAAATCCATTGTTAAATAAGAAAAATCCGTCCCAGTCACCGTCTTTATCTTTTTCACATTCTAAACCCATAAGTTTAGCGTGGTCAAAGTCCCATTTTTGTTCAGTAATAATAAACACAGGTAAAATACCTTTTTTCTGTGCATCTACAGCTGTTTTAACTAAAGCGGTAGTCTTACCAGTATCACTGTGTCCCAAAAGCATATTAATATGTCCCATGGCTGGTCCTGGTAGTCCTGTAGCGTCTAGAAACGCTTCCCCCAAATCAAAAAATCTATCTGGTTTGAAGGAAGCTTTTTTAGAGAACTTACTTTTAATGTCTTTAAAACTTTTTTTCTTTATTGCCATTATATTATTTTATTAAAATGGTAAATCAGTATCTGTTTCTTGACCAGCTTGTGGGTCAACAGGTTTTTCACTATTAGTGTTAGAAGAGGTAGTAGTACCCATGTCTATACTAGTTTCACTATCACCGTAAACATATTTTTTAAGGTCCGTGTCCCAAACTGGTGTTTCTCCTCTTGATACAGCTTCTAAATATTCTACAGGTTTTTGAGAATAAACATCTTTGTATGTTTCAGTATTGCCAACCCATTCTTTCACTTGTGATTCGTCATTAGATAACAAAGAGGGGTCTTCAGCTAAAACCATAGAAACCACAGTATAGTTTCCTTTACCACTAGGTAGTGGAACTGATTTTAACATTAGGGTTAAATCTCTACCTTCTTTAGGGTTTGTAATATCCCCTCTCTTTTGAAATATCGGAATGATTTTATCCATAATTCCATCACCTTTATAGTTCCATTTAAATCTCCAAAACTTTACACCGTCATCTTCCGCGTCACGGTCAATAACTTTTACAATATAAAATTTCTTAGAACGATATTGTCTAGCGATTTCTTTATCTTTTTGATTACCTGTAAGTTTTAAAGCTTCTTCAACTTCATTTAAAGGGCTTCTTTCACCTGTTGGTGAACCGTCCCCGTTTTTTCCTGGGTCCATTAATTTAACCCATTTACCATCTACTTGTACTTCATGAAAGTACACTTCTTTAAATGGTGAACTACCGTCACTGGTAGGTAGAATTCTAATATTTGCTTCACCTTCTTTTTCTCCTTGTGGTAAGTAAGTAGCAAAATATTTTTTAAGTCTGTCTTCTCTACTAATATTATTTTTTGGACTGTTGTTTTGAACTTGTCCTTGTTCGTACTGTTTTAAAACTGCGTCTAAACTACTCATTTGTTATTATTTTTTTAATTAATTAAAATGTTTATATGTGAAAATATAACACATAAAAAAGGGGAAGTCAATGACCTTCCCCTAAATTTATACTATTAATTTAAATTAATTTTATTCTTCTTCTGGACTGTAAACCCAACTATTTTTTATATCTCCTTCACTATAGTCACTAACCTCTTCACCGTTTAAGACATATTCGTGTTTGTCTTTTTGTTGTTTTAATTTTTCACCTTTTTCTTCCCAATAACTTTTAGGTGATTGGTTAAAAGGTCCACTATCTAAGTATCTAAGCTCTAATTTTTCTACTGGAGTTTGTGGTCTATATTTTTCAAATTTATCCTCTAAATTATCTACAGCTGAAATAATTTTATCCATGTTATTAAGTTTAGCTTCTAAGTCATCTAATTTATCAATTAATGAATTTAAATTTTCACTTTGTTTACTTATTGTAGTTTCTAGTTCATCAGTTTTTTCACCAGTTTCTTTAGTCATATTAACTATGTCTGTAACTTCTAATTCTTCTGTATTGTCTGAGGTTTCTGTTTCTAAACTAGAATCTTCAGTATCACCAGTATCTGCAGTGTCGGTAGTATCTGTAGTGTCGGTAGTATCTTCCCCACCTAAATCGTCAGTAACTTCGTCACCACCAAGGTCTAAATCTGCTAAAGGGTCTTCGTCTCCTCCCCCTTCTTCTTCATCCTCCGTTGGTTCCTGTTCCATCAATGAAACATTCTGACTACTTAAACCCATAAATTGTTCATTTACATAATCACCAATTTGATTAAATCTCTTTAATTCTTCAGATAAAATACTTTCTATTAATTGCTTTTTACTCATCTTATTTGGATTTTTATCCCATTAATAAACTTCTTCCGTCCTCTGTGATAACTTTTTTATTTACCCTTTCGATAAGTCCGTCTTTAGTTTTAATTGTTTTACACTCTCCAGTTTTTGTATCACAAACTTCTTCAAAACCCTCTTCTTCTATATTAAGATTTCTATTATTTGTGTTTTTATTTCCTAAAAAGTTGTCTAAATTTTTTTCTATATTTTTCATAATATATTTCTTTTGTATATAAATAGTTAGTTTTTAAAGAAATGACTTAATTAAAAAACTAACTAAGCGTAATCATTCCCAACGGGCCCTGGGTCTCCCACGATATCGTCATTCGGTGGTGTAATTATTTGAGTGTTACTAGAAGTGACGGGTGGATTTGATAACCCTGAAGCTAAATCATCAGTACTATAAGGACTAGGAACTACTTTAAATCCTTTATTTCGTAATACATTATTTAATATAGCTTGATTCATATTAGAAATACCTTTTATATTACTGTTTTCTATTTCTTCAAAAATTTGAGCTAGTTTTTTTCTTAAGTTATTACCTAAAGTACCACTTAAAGCTTCTTGACTTCTAAAACATGGGCATCTTTTATTTGAAAAGTCGTTATGTCCTTTAACAACTTGTTTCCACATACTAACAGTAACACCTTTTTCTTTGTTATTAGTAACCTTAGGGTCGTTCACCGTCACATCAATTGGGTTTATTCTTAATCTCATATTCTCATGAGCGGGTATGTCGTCATAATTTTGTTGTGAAAATGTTAGGTTTGGTTCTAATTCAAATATTTGGGTACCAAATAATAAATAAAGTACTGTCCATTCTAATGTATTTTTTTGTGCTGTAGTTGCGTACGTTCCACTACTATCATAAGAACCAATTTTTTGACAATCTGCAATCATAGAAACAGATATAGACTCTTGATTATGTCCTTGGACATGTGCACCGTCTTTATTTTCAGGTCTAGCTCCATATAGAGTACCATCTGGTTCATTGTCTCCACCGGCAGCTCCTCTAGAAATTAAATAATGATACCCTATTCCTGCCCAACCTCTATTTAAATGTTGTGAATTTATATTACCGACAGGGTCTGAACCATAATTTATTCCACCAGTAACATGGATAACCACATATTTTCTAGTTTTACTTCTACCTGGAAAATATATTTTATTATTTTTCACATTTTCATATTCAGCTCTACCTTCTACGTTAAACCCACCTTCTTCAGCTACCTTTACTTCAGTTTCTTGTTTTTTCTTTACTCTACTTATTAATTTTTTATTAAGTTTAGCGACTACGTTTTGGATATCTGGTAATTTATGGAATGGGACTCTAACTCCAGTAAAAGTTGTTGTCATTGTATTTGGTTGTATCGTATGTTCAACATCCAAAATTAAATAAGGTCCATTAAACATAGGTACATTTCTTAATGTAAAGTACATTGTAGGTTGTATACATACGTTACCTAAAGAGGTTACTTTACAGGTATATGAACGTGATTTATATATATTAAAAAGACTTAAACCTTGAGTCATAATACTATTATCATTAGCAGATTGTGCCATCATTTCTGTAACAACAAAAGATTCACTAGTATTTTTAAATTGACTTTGGTCTAAACTTATACCTTTAAACATTCCCTGAGATTGAATTGCAAAATCTACTGCAAAAGACATAACTTTATTACATCTGGCTGGGTCATTACAATTACTAAATAATGGATTTTCAGAAGTCCTACCCAACATAAATGAGTCATTATTAAATCTTGATTGGGGTCCTAGGTCGGACAATTGGGTTGATGGTGGTCCTACATATTGACAAACAAACTTTGGGGAAGAGTCTAGGAAATCAACTTCTAAATGGGTACCGAATAGTGCATTAGCTTCATCTTGTGTACTAAATTTAGGAATAGGTGTGTTAGTATTAGAAGCTATACCATAAAAATTAATATAACTAGGCATTCCATAAAAATTAAAATAATTACCTTGTAATAAAGTACCTATAATAGTTAATAGGGAAGCGTTCGCATTTTGAGGGTTAGTAAAGTTTTTAATTGCGTCTGTATCTAATATAGCTAAATCTCCAATATCTCTATTTGCAACGTCTAAAAATAAAAAATCTTTAAATATAAACTTTGAACCAAAATCTTCTCCAGATATCCATTTATCGTTTAGTGTTTTAAAAACCATGTACTGTTCCAATTTGTTTTCATCCGATTGATAAGCAGACTGATTTTGAAATTCTTCTACTTCACCAGAAACAGTAGTGGGTAAATCTTTTTTTAATCTTAGAAAAAGTTGCGTTAGGTACTCACTTTTTAAATTACTATAATTGTCGATAATTTGATTAAATATTTTACCTTTAAATTCTGTTACGTCAACTGGTTGGTTGGGTCCTGAAACAATCCTTTCAGTTACATACATTCTTATAACTTTACGTAATAATTTTATGTTAGAAGAGGTGAAAGCTATATTATTTTCTATGAAGAAATCAGTAACATAATTACCCAAATCTCCATATATTAAATCTGTTGTTTGGCCAGACAAGACTGGTGAATAAAACCCTACCTCCAATTGTAGTGTTTTCCATTCGTCTGGAAAACTCGTTTGGGAATCTAGAAGGGTAAGATTAGGTGGTAGGTTTCCACTATAGTTACCAAAATCATAATAATCAGCACCGTCCAATTGTAAAAATGATTTGAATGATTTAATGTTAACATCTTTAGGGTTATAAAAATTAAAGGACAGTTGTCCACCCAAAAAGTTTTTCATTATCTGACTTATATTATTAAGTTGTGCCGTATATAAATCATAATTTAAATACTTTACATTAGACATCATACTTTCATCTAATTGTGATTTTTTTACTTTCATCATTTCTCTGAATAGACTCTGAAAAGTAGTTTCTACATTTCCTAATATAGTTGAAGTTGTAGCTGTTGTGTTATATATGTCGTCTTGGGTGTCTTTTTTAGTAAAGTCCAAAAAGTATCTTTCAAACACATCTAAAATATCTGGAGTGAAAACATCAAATAACTCCTCTATACTAGCATAGTTACTAGAATCTGTTATTGTGAAAACTGTTTGTTCGTCTATATTTGGGTCTATAACCTTTAGATACTGATTTGGGTTAGGTAGTGTGTTTGTGTTGTGTTCAAAAAATCCATATCCCGCAGCTCCCCACATAAATCTAGTAGACCCGTTTGGTCCAATAGGATTATTAATTAAATTATTGATGTTTTGTTCTTCAAATTCTAATTGTTGGTATTCTAATCCTCCACAAGATGGAAACAGTAGGTATTCGGTTTCTGTATATCCCGAACTAAAAGAACTTCTGTTTATATCTAAATAGGAATACCAGAAATTACAAGTAGTTTCACCTGAAGGGGAAGAAAAAGATAAACTTTCTAATTGGTTTATAAATAAATCTTTATTATCTATTTTAAGGTTTATCTCACTAGAAGATATGTCGGCACCTGTTATATTTAAACTATTATATAATAGTTCCTCACCAGTAATAAAATAATAAATATAATTATTTAATTCTGGGTAGAACCCTAAATTAATTGTGTTTTGATTTTGTCCATTATTGTATTGTGCAGCAAAATCAATAGGCACTATAGTAGTACCTGAGGTTGTTGCACTTATTCCAATATTTAAATTATAAATGTGATTTGTACCATTAGAATTATTAAAATACTCAGCAGAATCAAAATTTTCCCAAACGGATGATAAAAAATCTGTACCGTTCTCTATGTTTTCTTTATAACGATGCCATATACTTCCATATTTTAATATCCACGCATATGGTAAACTATGGACCGCAGAAACCTGGTTTAATATTTTACCTAAATAGTCCCCATAAACGTTAACATAATCTTGTTCTACTTTTAAACTTTTCTCTCTAAGGGTAGGGAGTGGCAACGAATTTAAAAATAAATAAGCTGCTGCTTTATAAACATGTTCATCACCAATATTATTAGTGTCTAAGGTTATTTGATTTTTTATTCCTTGTACAAAAGCGTTTGTAAAATAAGGTGTGTTTAATAGTGAAGTTATTTGTTTATTGTAAGTATTACCACTGTAGTTATCACCATAGTTAATTTCACCTTCGGTTAATAAAAAGTTACTATTTTTAGGGTAGGTATTTGTTATATTTTCAAAATATGTTTTCCAACTAAGCGCTTGATTTTGTAGATTACCTTCTCTCAATAATTTAACGTTAATCAGTTGTGTAAGTGTTCTATAAGACCAGTTACCATCAGTATAAAATTGTATGTTAGGTATGATTCCTGATAACGTTTGGTTAGGTATGTCTGAAGAATACGTTTGTTGATTTGGTAGATACACTACTCCGTCAGCAATATGGTTTAAATTTTCATATGACGCGATACTTTGTCCCCCAGCTAAGTTATTAGAAACCCAACTATTGTTAGGATTACCATCAAAATGTGAAAAAGGATAAGTCTCTATTATATTAGGGATAGCAGGTTGTATTAGAGCTTCTTTTAAAAATCCAACAGAATCATCCACATTAATTTCGTTTAACTGATAATTTAAACCGTTAAATTTAACTTTGCTCATTATAGCAAACCTATTATCGTTAATTTTAGTTCTGATATATTCTGTACTGTATTCATCCCTAACTAAAAGTTGATAATTATTTAATGGAGATATGGCTTGTAAAAATTCTCGAAATGAGGTTGCTGTGTAGTTTTGGTTTTTAAGTTGTTCACTTAGTGAAAAATCACCAACTAAAATATCGGTAAGGTTAGCTGATTCTAAATTACCAAAAGATTTATATGTTGTTCTTGCATTTTTAAATTCTAATCTAGTAGCTAACCCAGAAAAGTTAGTAAAAATAGTACTTCTATCCCACATTTCATATAAAAATGGAACTTTACTTTTATTAGTATATACTGTTTGTTCATCTATGAAAAAAGAAGTTACTGGTAACCAGGGTTCTCCCACATTGTCTGTAAAAAAATCAGGTTTACTGTCTCCTTTAATTAAAGCTTGTCCCTTAAAAAATTCTTCAACAAATGAAACCTCTGGCCATAAAAGTGCATCAAAAGCTTTGGTTTGGGAAAGAGCTCCTATAGCTCCTGGATAAGTACTAACATATGAAGTTGCCCCATTTTCTTCTTTTGTGATGAAGTAATGTGGCCAAGGATATATAAAATTATCTTCTGGTAATTCTGTATTGGTGCTGGCTTGACCTGGTCCTTTGACCGCGTTTAACCTACGTGGGTCATTTCTTACACTAAAAGAATCACGATGTGTTTCATCCATTAAACGTAAAAAAGTGTCGGCGTGTGCTATTAAAATTGCGAATATATTTCTAACACTAGGTTTAAAACCTAAAATATCAATTACCAATCCATTTACAATATCAGTTAAATTTTTTTCAATAATGTTTCTTTTAGTGTCAAAAGAAGATATTATTTTACCTATTTTTTCTTCAAACAAATTTGGTCCACCAGAAAAAACAAACCATTTATCTGTATTTTTAGGGTCTACTTTACCTTCGTTTATTAATGAAAGAGGTAATGCTGGTGATATATTAATATCTTGTACTGTTATATTTACTGGAATTTTTTTAGGTCCAATACTACCAAATGTAGTATTTTGATTTAGTTGTTTATTAAAGTTAGTAATTATATCTTCTAATCTTTTAACAGCGTCTTTTTCTTTTTGACCTCCGTCTCTATATGTCTCTTTTAATCTGTAATATGTGATTCCTTTAGAGTCCGTTACTGGACCTTGTGGTGACGTTATATCTGTATTACAATAAGTTGCTCTCCACCCACCATTAGCCAAAATAGATTTACGGTATCGGTCACTAACTCTATCATATTCTTCTATGTGGTCTAATTGTTGTAAATTGTATGAACTTAAAGCTTTTTGTAATTCGTCCTCTAAGTTGGTTACTTTGGATACCAATTCATCTATTGTTATGTCTGGTAATGAAGGAGTAACCAGACCTAATGATTTATAGTTTTCGTAAACATTTGTTAAGGTTTCTCTTCCTTTACTTGTTATAAATTTTTGTTCTTTATTATTATTTTGACGGTCACTTACCGTATACTGTCTAGTAAACATATAAGGAGCTATCCTTAATTCTTGTAATGTTAAATCAGCTAATAAAGCTACTACCCTCCCTTTGAATGAACAGGTTACTGTATAATTTCCACTACTCCCATCAAAAGAAGCGTTAAATTTTTCCATCATTAGTTGATACTGAACTGCCTTTCCGTAATACCCTTTAAGTGTTAATTTAAATAATGGGTAAGGTAGTTGAAAAAATGCAGCGTATGGAGAATTAGCTCCTTGTTCAAATAAAGTTTGGCCCCTAACATCTACAAAAGTTATATTTACTATTGGTGTGAAAGCTTTGTTTATGGTTACTGAAATATTCTCAATACCAAAAGATTCGTTATCTGTTTTATTTGTGATTTTTTCTCTTAATAGTGAATTACCGTTAGCGTCTATCGTATTAATAAAACTTTTTTGATTAAGTGGTCCGTTTGGTGTCCTAAATCCTTTCCCTGTTTGGGTGTCTGTCCAATCAGTAGTAAAATAGTCTTTACCACTTGGTTTAAGAAAATTTATTTCACCTTCAAAAACATCAACAAAAGACTGAGGAGTTTCATTTTCCACACCGGCACCACTAATTAATTTACTTCTAGGTACCACTCTGGCTTGTAAATTAGCGTATATGGATAAGTTTTCGTGGTTGACTAACCTATCCTGTGGTCTTCCTTTTTCAAAAACTTTGTTAGGGTCTACAAGTAGTACGTTATTCTCCGCAAATTCGACTAAGACATTATCTCCATTTGTAATTTCGTCGGCCATAATTTTTATTTATTAGTAAGAAGTACCTCCATTAGTGGTACTACTTACATTATTGTTGCCATTAGACGAAGTATTTGTAGATGTGGATGTTACTTGTGTAATCGGTGTATTACCTATATTTGGCACACTATAGGTTCTCATAGGAACATCTTTACCATAAAAAAAGAAATATTCGTCAACAGCTTGTTTATAACTTTGTAAAGAAGCTACTAAAGGATACGGAACAATCAAGATTTGTCCATCGTTAATATTCCATTCTAACCCACCAACATATGGATTTGCTTGTAAAATTAACCATCCAAAATAAGGTGTACCATAATATTGTTGACTAATTTTATCTAATCTGGATTGATTTACTTTATACATAACCTTTTTGTCCGAAGGTTTAGGTGGTAACTTAATATTAGGTACTGTTAGGTTTTCACCGTTAATGTTAAAATCTGTATATCTGTTATAATATTGTGCCATCTTAATTAAACTTTAAATTAAATGTAGGGTCCTCTATATTTCTACCACTATGGTACACTTGAAGTCTTTCTTCTATGGTTGGGTCTTCTACTTTTTCGTAATTTACAATTCTTTTTTTCTTATCTTTCAAGTCAACTCTGTTACTTTTATCAAAAGTACTAGTAAGTTCTAAACCTTCAGATAATGTGCTTTTACCTCTAGGGCAAAATTCTTCAACAATGTATTCTTGTATAGTTAATAATTGTCTTAGGTAATAGTTTTCGTTTATTCCCATACCACCATTCATTACATCAATAAACTCGTTACTAAAAAATGCTAGGTTTGTAACATCTATAGGTACATTACTATTTAAATCTAAAGCTGTATTCATATCTTCAAAGAATTTTCCCGTACCGTTTTCATAGGGTAAACTTTCTTTTCTTAAATCTCTTATAGCGGAGTTATTTGTTTCAGCCTTAACTACTTTTTTATCAAATATTTCTTTTCCAAATAAAATATATTCGTCAAAAGCTCCAATATCTTTAATTTTTGTAACTTCCGCGGCTGGGTCTTTACATTCAATTTCTGCATTGTTACCAACACGACTATAATTCCCAGAATTAGTTAGCCCTGCTTGACCTGGGTCTATCCTATTATTACCTTTAGGTATTAGTATATTACCAAAACCATTCATCAGGTCAGTATAAGCTACATTTAAATTACTAATGAATTCGGTGTCCGACCCTAGTTCATCCAACGTATCCGTAGCAGTTAAAGGTTGTTGAGGTGGACTGGATGTCCTATCTACATTAGTATCACCACTTAATTTTAGTGAAGTCCACAAACCGTTTTCACCATAACCATCACTACCTCTGTTTATAATATTTAACGGATTTAATGTTCTAATGTATTCTAAGTGTACATTTTTTAATTCACCGTATAAAGTACTTAACTCGGTTAATAAATTTATTTCCGCTTCATCTGTTTTATTTTTTAGAAATGTAACTAAATTACTTTTTTGATTACTGTCTAGTGTTGGGTCTAACATTGTTTGTATGGTAGTAGTTCCGTTATCTATTTTACTTTTATAGTCTACAACCAAATCTGTAACTCTATTTTCCCAATTAAGTGGTATACCTATTAAAGTTCCACCCAATTCGTTATAATCATTAACACTACCATCCCAAGAATAAACTACACCCGTATCCCACTCTTTTTCATTTAACAATAATGGTACAGAGATATAATTGTTAGTTTTTGCAAATTCAGTTAAAACAGTATTAGTTTTTTGAATGTATTCGAAAGAAGCTCTACTATAATCTATATATGTTTGTTTATAATTTATAGTTCCAGTAAACCCTGAAGAACTATTAACTGTGGTCATTCTATCACCAATAGTTAAACCGTCATTTGCTGAAGTATCTTCATTTTCAGTGTCTTCAGCGATTTCTTCTTGTGGAGCGTCTTTAATTAAATCTGCGTTATTTTGTAACCACAATTGTTCGTCTGGGTCTTTATCTGTTACTGTCATTACAGCTCTTTCATCGTAAAATTCAGTATTAGCAAAGAAGTTAAATGATAAAGCATTTTGTAATCTACTTACAGGTTCTTTTATTCCTTGTCCACCTAAATATTTAAATGTAATACTAACTGAAGCTATCATAGGTTGGACACCTATACCTTCTGGATTAAGGTCTAATAAATTATCGTCATACGTAAAACTAACTTGGTCTATAGCTATTTTTGTGTGGTAAAAATCACCAACCCTAAGTACACATATTGGTGGTGCTCCAAAAACTGTATTTTTAGCAGCGTTAGAGGTTGTAGAACCTCCACCTTCCACTTTGGTAGGCATTGTGGCTCCTGGTCTAACACATTGATTTAGGAAAGTTAATCTACTATTTAAACCTTCTGGTGTTATAGCGTGAAAAGCTGGATGAAAAAATTTAAATTTTTGTTTAAGTGAATCATAAATAAATTCATTCTCTTCTTTTATCATATCAAAATAATCACATTCAGTAACTAATTTTCTAAGTACTTTGTTAGCTATTTCTCGTCTAGTATTTTTTTCTTTTTCAATCTTTATTTGAGTTATTTGTTGACTTGGAACTAATCTTCTTTTTGTTATTTCTTCACCAGGGATTACTTTCTCTATTGTTTTGTTGTATGGTTTGGGGTCGGGTTTAACTAGATTTACTCTAACATACCTACACCCAGCAGCGTTAGCGGAAAACACAGCGTCTGACCCACCTGAACCAGTTGCACTTGAACTTCCAACCACACCAGTTTCATTTAAACCTACACCACCAACCCCTTCACCAGTTCCTCCAGTATCTGTATTACATTGTTCTTCACCTTTAGGGTCTTGTACTATTTTTAATACACCCTCATCAATATATTTTTTAAAAGCTTTTTCACCACCTAATTCATATTCTTTAAACATATTTATTACCGAAGAAATTCTTCTTTTAGAAAGGTTTTTATTATAGGCAGAAGTAGCGATAGAACTTGCAGAACCAATTAAGGTTACAGTGACTTCGATATTTCCAGCGTCTAACATACCTTTAAGTTTTAAAGCAAAAGCTGGCCAAACATCATTATATTGTGGGTATGCTTTTTGTTGGAAAAAATTTTTTAAACTGCTTTTATCTGTTTCAGTTGGTGCGTTATTTAATTGACTTTGGAAAGAGGTTCCTCCTACTACAAGATATTGACCAAATCTAGAACATTTAGAACAACTTCCCGTCGCGGTATCCACAAAACTTAATGTTGTTGTTGTGTCATTAGTATTAGGGTTGGGGTAATCGTTGTCAAAGTAAAATGTAGGCATTTCTTTTTGTGTAAAGTCTTCTACTTCGTCTACTGTTTGTATTACATCTTCAGTTATTTGGTCTTCTGTAACTGTAGTATACGATTCCTCATTCCAAGTGGTATTAATTACTTCTTGAATTTCTTCTAGTTCTTTAACTGAAAATTGTTTCCATTTCCTTGCTAAATCAAAAATATCATATTTTTTACAACCCGCAAAAAATGAATCAACAATTGCGTCTGTTTCGGCAGGTCCTAATTTTTCTAATTCTTTTCTAACTATTAAATTTAAAATACTTGGGTGGTCCACCACGATTTTAAAGTTAAGTGAACCAGTTCTGTTAGTGTTGTTATAAGTGTAGACTGGTTCTGGTCTACCAACAAAACTATTTTCTGTCCAATTAGCACTACTAGCTTCATTAACAGATAAATCATAAGGTGGGAACCACATTATTCTACCACCATTTGGTCCTTTTTCACAAGAAGGTAAATCGTCCCAAGTTAATCCTGGTTCATTACTAGTTCTCCAAGCTAAATTTTCTAAAGAAAACATATATTTTTTAACTTGCCCATTTACTATGTTACTTGAACCTTTACCTGTTTCATCAGTTCTATGTGGTACTATATTTAAATTAAATGGGTTGTCTAAAACAGAATACGTTTCTTGTCTAATATTACTTCTATGCCTTACTAGTTTATCGTAAGTATAATATGGTATATCTTTAGTCCACACTCTACAATATTCTCTAGCTTCTTCAACACCATTACCAGATGTGGGGTCTGTGTTAACAAACTTACGTACTCTAGAACCTTTAGTTAATTCTTTGTAACCATCGTTAAATACTTTACTAACTTGGTTCATAGCGTGAGGTACTGATTTAAGTTTTGCTCCCCCTTTAGGTACTGAATCTATAATTTGTTGAGTCGTATCCATGATACTATCTTCCCTAAAAGAATAATTTGTAGACTTAGTATCATCATAAGAATTAGGTACCTCATACCGTGTTGTGTTATCGGTGGAACCTTCTGGACCTTGTGAAGCTCCTGGTTCCTGAGGTCCTTGTCTATTATTGTTAGCGTTATTATTAAAAAGTGAAGGGATGCTGTTTAAAAATCCTCCACCTGGAGTTTTATCGGTAAACCAAGTAAAACCAGCTGGTACATTGCCTTGGTCTGTATAAGTCCTACCTTTCATTCCAAAATTATAGTCGTTGGAATCAAACTCTTTAGCTACCGCGTCTGGACCATATATTGGTACGTAATTTTTACCAGCGTATGTGTTATCTGGTGGACTAGTCATGTCCACTATTCTATTCCTTGGGCCACCAATATATTGTGGTAAGTTTGGTGGGTTATTACCAAATCCTAAAATTCCACCACCGATAAAGTCAATTGCTTCACCAAATCCAGCTCCAATAGCTGTTTGTGCTTGAGCTCCTTCACCATATTGTGGACCGTATTTATTGTATCTAATAGCTTTAAATAATTTAGATTTAGTTCCACCACCAGTAAACTCTAAAAATCTTTGTGAAGGTGATTGTCGTCTTCTAGGTATACCTATTAAAGAACCTAATATACCTGTTATATCTGAAATTACTTTTCCAGTATTACTTAAACCTCTAGGTGGTTCTAATTCAAAGTAATCTCCAGGGATATAAGAATAAGGAACATAAACACCTGTTATTCTAGAAACAAAGTCTAATCCTTTACCTACAATTGATTTGGGTTGTGTTATACTATAGTTTCTTTCAATTAATGGTTGTCTCCCTGTTACAATATCCAAAGCATCAACTGGGTCTTGTAATGCGTCAACAAAACTTAATCTACCTATTGTTTCTTGATATAGTTCTTGTGCTATTCTTTCTTGAAATTCTGACCTTAGTTGTATCGCTCCCGCTTGTTGTAAAGGACTATCTTGTAATAAAGTTTGTGATAAAAGTCCTTCCGCTGAAACCCCTAATAATATATCAATAGGAGAATAATACCTACCAACTAAACGAAACGGGTTTTCTCCAAATAACCCAGTCCCTGTTTCTGGTGCGGTAAAATTAGGGTATGGACCTTCATTAACCTTAGGTACTCCCTGACTAGTAGTATAAATTTTTATAAAATTTCCAAATCCACCTTCTGGACCGTAAGCGTTAGCTAGATATAACTTATCTACAAAAAATTCTGAGGTTTCTGTAACATCTGGTTGGTCTATCACATCTTTGACCGCTAGAGAAGCTGTCGAGTAAGTAGAATTAGTGTAATTACCGTATGGTCCTAGTCCTTCTGGGTTAGGTAAGTTTTTAGTTAGGAGTAAATCTCGTAAGGCTTTAGTCCCTGAAAAACTTAATGGATTACTATTACTATTTTGTGGTTGTCCAGGCATTTAATATCTTTTTTAATAAATATCGACTATTATTTTTATTAGGCAAAAGGACTGTTCATTTCATTTATTCCACCAGGTGCAGTTTTAGTACTAATTGACGCTATCGCTTCTTTAAGTACAATAGCGTTGGTTTGGTTTGAGAATATAGCGTCAACTATTTCTCTACCACTCATTTTACCTAAATTTCTACCGTCTAATTTAAGGTCTATACTTCCTTCTATTTTATTTGTGTTTAAGGTTATTGTTTGATTTGTAGCTGTTGACGTGTTTAAGGCTCCCATATTTGGAGTAGTAGCACCCGCGGTTAAGTCTACCCCTATCACAGTGTCGTTACGTGAGGGTTTAATTAACGCTCCTTTGGTTGTTATAACACCAGCGGTTTGCCCTTGACCTAACATGAAATCTTCCGCGTCTCTTGAATATTCATCACTGAATTTGTCTTTAAATATATTCTGAAATAACGTATCCACTGTACCACCTCCACCAAACACCCCCATTAGGGTCATATCTATTCCATCACCAATCATAGTACCAATACTTTTCCAATCAATGGGGTTGGTAGTACTATTATTACCCATAAACACACCGTTCATTCCCATAAACATATAGTCTTTAAGAGTACTACCCATCTTATGTATTGCACCGTCATTTATCATTCCTGGAACATCAGCACCTGGTTGTTTACCCAGTGCTTGTGTCAATGGTTTCCCAACATATTCTTGTGCACCGGCTGGGTCTAATGTGTCTAGTGCAATATCAAATCCTTTTGTTGCTATAGCGTGAAGTGACCTATTCATAGACTCTAATACTGTAGTCTGTTCCAACATTATGTCTTTTTCAGTCAATTTATCTTGTTGTTCTTTTAGTCTTGCGTCTTCTTGTAGTTGTTTCATGTCATCAGGTGTTAACATGTCCACATTTTTCATTTCACCATCTACCTGTACTTGGTATCTTCCACCCTTACCCATCTGAGCAATACTAGCGATATAATCACCAACACCAGAATCTTCCATTTCTTTAGAAAAAGCTGAAAAGTTCATTTGAGTCATTACCGCGTCAAACTTACCTTGAAGTTTAATCATTTCAGCAAACTCTTCTTTAGACATTCCTAGAGTTTCCGCCATAGCTCTCATTTGTCTTTGAGCTGTAGGTGGGATACTCATTTCACCAGTTTCCTTATTAAACACAACAAGGTCTTTTCCTGCGTTAACAAGAGCGTCCTGTAGTCCTGCAACATCGTTCGTTGCCATGTACATTAACTTAAATGGGTCAGCTAAATCACCAACAGCACCACCAATAACTTGTAAATTTGCTGCTAATTCTACTGCACCTTCTGGGTCCATGACTTTTTCAGCAAGAGCGGCTGTAGTAGACATACTTAAGCCCAATCTTTGTGCTTGGGCTGCCATTTTAGCAAAACCTTTAACTCCATCTGCAAAGTTATAGGTGTTCATCATATCCATATTGTCGGCTATGATTTCCATGAATCTATCCATGTTAACACCCATATTTCTGGCTACTTCAGCCATTTCATTTCCTTTGTCTATAGCACCGTCAATTCCGATACCCATCATTTCAAATTGTTTGACCATTTGGGTTACGTCATATAAACTAACGTTCATAGCTTCAGAAAATATAGCAATTCTTTCAATGTCATTGTCATCAAAAGAAATATTTGTACCCATTGTTTTACTTAACTGAGATACGGTTTCTAATAACTTATCCATCGAAACACCATATAATGCCGCTTCCACACCAGCTTGAGCAATAATTTTAACATTTCTACTTTGTAACTCACCGGTTTGACCTAGGTCTTGGACTATTCTTTTCCTAATGACACCCTCCTTATTTATAAAGTCTACAGCGAGTTGCATTAAAGTGTTTTGTTTAGTTTGAGCATCGACGGTCTCACTTGTGAGTGCGAGAATGGTCTTTTGTATCTTCATTGCTTCGGCGTCTAATATCATCGTAGAAGCTTCAGAAGGAGTACTAGAACTAGAATTAGAAGTAGATGCATTTTTCAATCTCTTCGCATTGTCGTATTCTCTTTTTCTACCCGCATCATCTAATTTGTCCCAGTTCGCTTTTGACATGTTACCCCCGGTCTCGGATACGTACTTCCTATATTGGTCTGGTCTCATAGTTTTAGTCTTTTATCTATAAATAGATAAGTATGTATTTTTAACGTTGTTGATTGTTTTTGGCTTTGTCTATCTCTTCTTTTTTCTTTTCATATTCTTGAATAAGTTTGCCTAGATAATATCTTCGTTCGTATATAGGCATACGAATTAGGTTTTCATGAGAAAAATTTGCGAATTTTACAAGATAATAGATTTCGTCGAGCACGCTCTGCCTGTAATCCGAAGAAAGGACGAAAAAAGTGAGCACCAAGGACAACATAAGTTGTTACCTCCTCTCCTGACGGTGCTATTGTGGTAATTTTTAAATCTAACCCAGGTTCATTAGTTTTTACATATTTTCTAAATTCCTGTGAATCTTTTATTGGCATTCCTTGAATCATTTGAGCTAAAGCTCCTTTATCCCTTTCACCTTCTATTTCTTGAACTAATAATTCTATCTTTTTAGTTATTTTTGGAGCTACTGTGCCTTTATAAGACTCATCTAAAGTTTCTAACTCTTTTTCTTGTTGTGAATTAAGAAATTTAAACTTTACCTTTTTTTGTGTTAATGGTAAAACATATTCAAACTCACCCTTTTCATCCGCGACTAGGTTAAACTCTTTCATAGTCACATTACTTAAGTCGTGTACATATTCAAACTGTTTGTTTGTTTTTGGGTCTGTTAAATTAAAAGTATAAGTAGGTCCAAATGAAGTGTTTCTAAGGAAAATTAGAACCGCTTGTTTATCACATTCCAACATTTCTTCTATTTTAATGTCACCACCAATTATTTTTCTTCTTAACAGTTCATCAATTAAATTTCCTGATTGAGCAAGGTTAGGTGAACTTAATAGGTTTTCGTCTGCAGCTGTTAAATAAGTCACCTTAACTTTATCTATAGGTTTACTATAAAACATACCTTTAGATGGTAAGGATACTAAATCATACGGTATGTTTGCCTGTGATGGGTCTGAATATTGTTGAGTTGGGTCCATTTTATTGTTTTCTAAATTTTTTTTTATATATTTTACTATAAATCTTATTATAAGTATTCCATGAAGAAAAACTTATCTATACGTAATATAACCAAAGAACAAAGTAAGTATATACTTAAATCTCATCATTATTTATCAAAAGTAAATAAAGGTTTTAGGTCAGGTTTTAATTTTGGTTTATTTGAAGATGAAAAACTTATTGGTGTTTGTATTTTCCATAGTCCTTCAGTTCCAGAAACAGTAAAAGGTTGTTTTGGTTTGTTAAGAAATGAACAACAGGGAATATATGAGTTAGGAAGGTTATGTTTAATACCTGAATCTGTACAAAAAAACTTACTGTCTTGGTTTGTATCTAAAAGTATTAAGTTACTTAAAAAACAAACTACTGTTCGTTCTATTTTATCTTATGCCGATTCTTCTTTACATACTGGATTTATCTATCAAGCTACTAATTTCAAATATTATGGTTTAACTTCACCTAAAAAAGACTTTTGGTTCGAACTAGAGGATGGTTCTTTCGTTAAACATCAAAGAGGTCCTGTAAAAGGAAAGAAGGGTGAGTGGAGACCTCGTGAACGTAAGCACAGATACTTATTAGTCTTCGACGAATCTTTAAAGTGTTTGTGGGAGGAAAAACCATATCCTAAAGAAAAAAACAAAGCTCCATTAAACAAAAAACCCACAACATAGTGTGGGTCTTAATGTTAATATGTTTATAATATTAGTATACCAAAATACATCTATCTGGTCTTAGTGTTGCTGATATAGTTGCGATACCGTCATCACTATATCCTAGACTATCAAAGTTAACATCAGTTAAGAATGTTCCTTGTAGTATCCATTTCTCAACAACTACACCTGTAGGGTCTAACATTTCTAAATCAATGTCTTTCTTATATCCTGCAGCGTATCCCATTCTACCTGTTACTGATTCTGCGTGTAATCTAACCCATTCCATCAATGCTTGTGAAGCAGAAGGACCGATAGGGTCTCTAAATGTAACACTAATCGTATTCCAAGTAAATCTACCTGCAACATAAGTAGATGTGTTTAAAAATGGAATCTCTACAGAATTAATGTTAACTGTTGGTCTAGAAGTACTTTCCACATACCACTCGTTAATTCCTAAAGATGAAGGAAACCTCAAGATAAACCTATTCTTCTTTTTAGGTTCATACGGTATGGGCATTTTCATTAATAAATCAGCCATGTTAATTTTTTTTGTTTTCTATTGTTATTTCTTAATAAATATACGGGTTTTCAAAAATAGTTCAAAAAGACCCTTTACTTTGTTTATTGACTTTTATACTAATAAAGCATAAAAGCTATTACATAATATAAATATTATAATAAGAATTATTCTTTAGCATGCATTACAAATAATTTCTTAGCAAGTTCTTCTGGTAAATCTCTTTTTAATAATCTCATTGCTTTTACATTCTTCATGTCGTCATCTATAAAAACTATTTCGTCATACTTTTGTAATAATTTTTCTACGACTTCAGCCTTTTTTTCGTAGTCTGTTTGAGACTCAAGTGTCTTAACTCTTTCAGTATCGTTAATAGCGTAAACGTTTTCCCTAGATAATCTATCTCCTATAGGTACTAAATTACCTTTACTATCTTTATACATTAAAAATTCTTTTAATCCGTCAAATACGATATCCTCATTAGACCTTGCGGTTAATATTGCAATTTGGTGACCTAACTTTAAATAATCATCCATAACTGATAGGTTAGCTACAATAGGTTCTGCTTGTTCTATAGATTGTTGTGTCTTTACGGGGTCCATAAAATCCCTATAATCATAATATTCTTTAGTTTCGGGTGTGACGTGTTCTAAACCATATTCATACGGTGTTAAAGCTACTTCCTGTCCGTCTGTAGGCAAATTTCTATATATGTATACTCCAGTAGGTTTAAGTAGTGTATCATCCACGTCTAAAAGTATTAGACGATTAGTTTTAGCTAATTCATTTAAAGGTTGTTCAGTGTACTCCCTAAGAATTCTTCTAATATAGTTCATTTATGTAAAATTTTTCAACTAATTTTTATTGTATATACTATAAATATAGTAAAGAAGTATAATCCAATATTCTTAATCATAAATATATTTATAGGTATGTTACTTAAAGAAATTAGTAAAATTAAAAAGTTAATGCTTATAGAGTCTAGGGTTGTGGGGTTTGATAACCCACAAGGTAATTTTGTAATTATCGCTGGAGGACCAGGTGCTGGTAAAAGTTTTGTGACTCAAAATTTTATAGACTTACCAAACTACAAACAATTTAATGTAGACAATTATAGAGTAGCATTAGCTAAAAAAATATGGGGTGACCAGTGGAAAGAAAATATATCTACCGATGAGGGTTATCAAAAAATTCTAGATATGTCCTACACAACTTCTGACCCGAGAAATTTAACTATTAGGTTTTTAAAAAACTTTTTGGATACTGAAAGAAATGAGATGCCTAATATAGTTTATGACGCTGGAGGAGGACAAAGAGAGGTCATGAATGAGGTAATTAACTTAGCTAAAGAAAATGGTTATATCGTAACTATAGTTCATGTCGTTACCGACTTAGACAAAGCTTTAGAAAGAAATTTACAAAGAGACCGTAGTTTACCTACTGATATGGTTATAGATTATCATGACAAAGTTAGAAGGGTGGTTAAAGATTTAATACCTATGGTAGACAATTATTGGATTGTAGATAACACCAAAGACTTACCTTTCGGTGAAAGAGCTACTGGTAGTATTCACAGAATTAAATAACAACTTTATTTATTTTTAATTCTATTTCTGGAAAAAAGTCCATTGTGTTTTTAACATCATTTATATGTTTATCTTTATCTTCCCAATACTCTATAGAATCTACACTATTAGTTAGTATTAAATCTTTTACTCGTTTACCTTTAGACCTATCACCATCAACACCAATAATCATCTTGTAGTCATCAAACACCAAACCGTGTTCTTCTAATAAAGTTTTTAGTTGTAAGTAAACACCATCAATTCTATTTGTAAGTAAGATAACTTTTGTGTTTTTTTCTTTTTTACATTCTTTAAACTTTTTTATGGTTTCAAGTATTGGTTCGAATTTCCATTTGTAGATGGAAAGACTTGCTGGTTTATTCATATAGTCGGGGTCTTCATCATAAGGGGTTTTGAATAATGTATTATCAAAATCAAAAAGGGCTAATTTCATTTATTGTGTTTTAAAGTTCGATACAAATATAATAAAAAATATTTAGTAAACAAATAAAAAAAGTTTAAATTTAATTTGGTAGTTTCATATAAAGCTCTTATATTTGTGTATAACAAAACCAAAAAAGAAAAACATGAACATAGAAAAAACAGAAAGTTTATTTAATAACGACAAAGAATACTTAACAATTGTAGAAGGAATTACACAAGATGATGTGATAGTAAAAACTTCACATTCAGAAAAAAATGTGGATAGAGCAGTTGACGCTAAATATTCTTTTGACCGTTCACTTTGGATGAGTGTTTATGTTGTTCTTAAACCAGAAATTGTAGAAACACTTAAATCTATCAACCCACAATTATTAAAAGCTGTTAAACTTTCTCAAATCATTAGAGAAAAGGAAGAATGTTATAACATGCACGAAACACATAGAGTAGAATTTAAATTTACTGGAATTCGTACAAGAAAAAAGAAAATTGAAAAGTATGATGGTATCTATGACACTTTTATTAATGACATTCCTAGAATAACTGAAATTTTTACAAATAGGTTGTTGGATACAATTAACGATTACCTTAAAGGTCAAGTTTCTAATATAAACGAAAGATATGTCAATAACCATGTTGAGTTATATGTGTCTGACAAATATGAGGAAGCTTGGGAAGAAGACTTTAACAATAACGAAGAATTAGTTAAAATAAAAAAACAAAAAGAAGAGTTGGCAAAACAAATTGCTGAACTAAACTCTAAAATGTCTTCATTAAACAGTCAAATCACAAATATTAAATGTGATATAACTAAAAAAGATTTAAGTGGTACAGAGTTACCTTTAGAAGTTGTTGAAAAAATCAATAAAAAATATGACAATGACGAAGCTTGGAAAATTTACAACAAAAGACGTTTTAGTTTTTCGTAATAAAAAAGGGTCCATTAAGGACCCTTTTTTAATATAGATGTATTTTATATTATTTTCTTAAACGTCTATTTAATTCACGTTTAGCTTCACTTAAAAGTCTAGCTTTTTGTCTTTTAGACATTTTTTTAGATTCGTTTACAAATCCATTACCTTCATGATAAAAGTGTGTTCCTGGTTCTCTACGATATTTGTCGTCATGCCCCACACCTCTTTTATCGTCATATTTCATATCTTTAATTAAAGCGTTGATGTGGTGTTCTAAACTAGACTTGTGTCCACCATGAGAATGGTCTTTTTCACGTTCTAAATGGTGTAATCTACCCATATCATCTCCAATCATCGAGTCATAACGGTAAGCTTCTTCACCTTCAGAATCTTCATAAACTTCACCTCTACGGGATTTACCAGTTAAATCATTATCATATGCACCTATAACACTATGTTTATAGTGATGACCATCAAATGATTCGTCATCTGCACCGTCACCAGCGTTAAACATACCTTTTTCATAAGACATTCTACTATCTAACTCATCTAACTCTGTACCCCCTTTTTTATTTATAATAGCTTTTTGAAGTGAATCTGGTAAATTATTTTTTTGTTTACCCTTTAAAGCCGGATTATTATCAAACTTTTTGGTTTTTTCTTCTTCTAATGTGTACTCTTTACCATCCACAGTAAATTTATCACCTGGTTTCTTACCTTCTTCTTTAGCTTTTTTAACTTCATATGCGAATGCATTACCCTCATCCATATCTTTTTCTTCTTCATCTAAGTCCATAGGATTGTTGAAATTTTCTGGGTTAAAGTTAGCGTCACCATGATAATCTCCATCACCGAATTCTTCAGCTAATTCTGCATCTATCTCATTATAAAACGCAGCTGACTCTTCTTCCAGTACAAAGTTTTCCATAAGTCTTGTAAATTGTGACTCACTAAGTGAAATATTTTGTGGTTTATTTCCAAAAGTCTTTTTTGAGGAGGATTTTTGACCTAAACTTTTACCTAATTTTCCTTTTTTATAACTTAACTTCATTTTTTAAAATTTTATATTTCTATTATTATACATTTTCAAATGATGCTCCAGTAGGTGTAATTAAGAATTCAATATCGATAAATTCTAGAGACCTAGTTGGTTTTATGTAAATCTTACCTTCTAATGTGTTCTGGTCAATCAATTGTGGGTCGTCAGAAAGAACAACTCTAAAGTCTGTTAAACCTCTTTCTCTTCTAATAGAGTCTAGGATTGGGTTAACTAAGTCTAAGAATTCGTTTCTTACTTGTTCGTCATTTTGTTCGAATAACAATTTAACTGCGACTGCCGAAATTAATTTTCTAGCCTGTAATAACAATCTTCTAACGTTGATTCTATCTAAAGCAGATTGTCTACTTTGTAAAGTCTTGTTACCCCAAATAATAGTACCTACATCTGAGTAAGTTGCGATTGGGTTAATTCTACCAGCGTATAACGTATCTCTTTCATCAAGAGTAAGTTTCTTTCTAGCTTTAACCGCGTTTACAATACCTCTAGTGTAACCAGCGGATGCGAACCAAGGGAATGAGATGTTATCTGTTAAAGCGATGTTTCTCATTACATCATAAGTAGGTGGTAACCATACTCTTGTATTGTTTTCTTGGTCATTGTACTGTACCCATGGATAGTAAGTTGCGGTATAGTTAGAATCTATTCCTGTAAGGTCTAAGTTATCTACTGCTTCTGTAGGTTGGATTATGTTTGCTGCTATGGTAGCACCTGGTGCAAATAAGTTGTAATCAGGTGTTGTTGTAACATACAATGAATCCGCTCTTTCAGTTTCTATCATATCAATAGTTTCCTCTACCAGATTACTATTATCTACATAGTTAATACCTGGTGTAGCAAATACATTCACGTTAACAGCTTCAGGGTTTCTAAATGTTCTTATACCAAATAAGTAAGCGTAGTAGTCAGTTGTTGCAAAGAACCCAGATTCACCCCAAGGAGTAGAACCAAGTAATTTAAACGAACCGTCCCCATCAGCGTTTGGATATGCAGTTGTAGAACAAGCCCCATTTAGGAATCCAGATTTACCTCTAATATATGAGTCTCCATTACTTCTAGATTTTCTGTAGATATCCCAACCATCAAAACCACCATAAGGTGCGATTGTGAACTTTCTAGACTGTAAAGTATAGTATGGGTCTTGAGGACTAGTAGGTTCTGTTCTAAACGATGTTGCTCCTACCGCGAATTGATTTTCACTTGTAGTTCCAGTACCACAATTTTTACATTGGGTGGTTACACAAAGTTCTCCTAAAGTGTTAGTACATGTAGCTCCTGAATCCATGTGGAACCCTTGAGTTAAACAATTCCAATCATCACCATCTGGGTCATCACACTTTTTAATTGGTGCTTGTTTTCCTTTATATTGGAAGAAGTCATCATCATAAGCGGATGCCGCTGTGTCTGAAATACCTAAGTAAACTCTTCTTATTTTATCACCAACACTAATTGTTTCATTATCTACACCTGCACTTATTGCGAAAGGAGGGTTCCAAATAACCTCCCCTGGAGTGTTATAATGTGTTTTATAATATAATGTTGGGCTTTGTTGTCCTTGATATTCTCTAGTTATATAACCTTCAAACCCACAAGGTACTGCGTCATGTCTGTTAACGTCTGACTCTTGTTCTGGGTCGATATCTACCATTATATATCTACTCTTAAGTTCATACTCACCATTTGCTGTTCCAACTTTAACACCAACGAAAGAATTTTCGTTAGGATTCATACTACATCTTGTAAATCTTTCTAAGACTACAGGTGAAGCATCTGTATCATAATAGTTTCTAACTAGGATGTCAAACTCATTTCTTTCAAAAGAAATATTAACAATCGAAATCTTAATTGATGTGTTTGCAGCGTTTCCGTCAGCGATTGAAACGAATCTAAATAATTTATAAACTTTAGTACCTCTTAATTCAGAAACTAAGAAAGGTGTTACTGGTGTTTGCCATTGTTCTTGGTAGAAACCAATAGTTCCAGTATTTGTAGCTGCTCTAAAAGAAGGTAAATCTAATAGAGTACAATTTAATCCTTTTATGTATCCTTTTTTGTAAGCGTATGATAACATATTTGGGTAAGCTTCCTCAACGAAAACAGGTACCGTAGACATGTCTTTATCAAAAGGAGCCGTACCGAACACACGTTTTAAGTAATCTTTAGAAGTTGGTGACATAGAAGTTTCAAATCTAAAAGTAGAACCTTCTTTATTTGTAACATCTAACCCAAAAGTAGCGAATGGGTTTGTGTTAACATCTCCAAAAGTAGAACCCGTACAAACCATTTGTACATCAGTTAAACCTGTCACTTCATAAACAGGACCACCTGAAGTTTGTGTACTTATACCTCTAGAACGTAAAGTCGCTACAATTAAATCATCATAATTACAGAAGGTTGAACCCGTAAAGTAAGTTACACTAAATCTACTAACACCCGAATAAGATGTGGTTGCTGCCGATGTACTAATATCTACAATGTCAGTTGGGCTAATCCCAACACTTAAAGAGAAACCAGTATATGAATCTGTATTAGGTATAATATTAAAGAAACTATATAACCAAGGGTCATTAATGTCATCACAGAAATTTGGGCTACAACTACCACCTAATACAGAAGTGGATGTTGCTGCACTCATTTCGTTTTGGTAAGTTGTTACGAAAGCACTACCGTCCCATTCTGGGAAAGCTCCGTTAACCAAAGTGTTACCTTCTGCTTCATCCCCATCATAAGGACAACCAAAAACACTTTCTGTTGGTGTCCCTGTTAAACTTAAATAACATGGTGTAGCTGCTGTAGCACAAGTATACGGGTGATAGAAACTAGACGCTGCTGTATTTAACAACGAGTTAATTTCTGTCTCCACAGTAGTTGTACTACCGTCTGTTTTTGTTATAGTATTATTAAGAACACTTTGAATTGGGTTTGGTAATAATACTGTTGGTGAAGTACTTAATGTACTGTCGCCATAGGATGTTCCTGCTGAGAAAAAGACCTCTACGGTTCCACTTTCTACATTAGCGGTTGACCCAGTTGAAGAGTAGACAGTGTTGATATTACAAGTACTTCCACTCCAGGTAACATTTGAAGAAACGTCTAAACATTGTGTTCTTATTGTTTCACAGTCAACATTACCTACTGTGCTTATAGACCAAGATGGTCCCGCGTCATATCCAGAATAACCTAATACTCTTGTTACGAAGAGTTGATTAGATTGTTGTAGATACGCTTTCGCGATATATGATAATTCGTACTTAGGTATTTGAGTCTCTGTAAATTTTTCAGGACTTAAACTACCAAAGTAGGTTTGGAACTCTCCATAAGAGCTAATAAAGATTGGTTCAAAAGCTGGACCCTGTAAGGTCTCTCCAGCCAAACCTAAAGTTGTAACCCCAACACTCTGAGCTACAAAACTTAAATCTTTTTCCGAAGTATACACTCCTGGTGATACAAAAACTTTTCCGTCTGATGCCATTTTAAATATTTTTTTCTTTAATCAGTTATTTTATTCTATTAATAAATATTAAGTTTAAACCCAAAAGATAGGTACTATTTCGAGTATGGTTAGGTTGTGTATGAAAAAAATCATACTTTTTTCATACTTATGGGTATGGAAGACGTTAGAAAGATAAAAAACATTAAAATAGATACCAGGGTTCACAAACTATTAAAGGACTATTGTCAGAAAAACGGATTAAAAATGTTTCAATTTGTGGAAAAACTAATTAAAGAAAAGTGTTCCCCCAAAAAAGACATTTACGGAGACCTTTAAATAAATTTTGTTTCTAAAGTTATTGTTTGTGGTTGAGACACATCTATTGGGGTTAGAGTAAATATTAAACTTTGGCCTTTAGATATATAGTAAGTTGTAAATTCGTCACTAACCAAATCGGAGACCCCGTCAATTTCAATACTTACTTCGTAGTTATTGTTATTAGTAGTGTCAATAACTTCAATATTAGCGTCAAATTCAAAAGGTACAGTAAGAGTACCTAACCCAGCATCTACAGTAAATGTTTCTCTAAAAATACTTTCTGGATTTTCTTTTGTTGGCGCCATAGGTTTTTTACGTGCCTTAGTGTCGACTTCAAACATGAGTAATTTCCTAGTCACCGCTGGTGTTACTTCGAATTCTTCTTCATCTATGAGAAAACCTTGTAATTGTAATTGATAATTTTGTGTATAAAATTTTCTTTTTTCATTATCACTAATTTGACTTTCATCACTTAAAGAATTTAAAATTATAGGGATATAGTGGCCTTTTACAAAAGTATAAGCTTGTCTAGAAGTAAAAGTCTGCATCATTATTTTATTAAACCTATTTAACTCTCTCATTCTATTACAGACTATTTTTAAATCATATGTGATATCGACAGGGACAGGTTGTGGTATTTTATATATGTCCATACCTTTTCTTTGGCCATCCCAAGTGGGTACTTTCGCGTAGTGAAAAGTTCTTCTATCTGGAATGGTATATGTTAAAGCGGGATTACTACCATACTGTACCGCTGGGTCTCTAACAGCGACTAAAAAAGGAATTTCTGGATTTAAATCTTTATCACTAAAAGACCATGTCTCTGTAAACTCACCCCACCTTTGTATTGTTAATATTTGTTCTACAAAGGATATGGGTTTTCCATTGATAGAAAAAACTAATCTGTCCTTAACAAAATCTAATAAACCTAAGTCTAAATCAGCATGTAAAACACTTTTAGGTAAAAATGTGCCGTCTTCACTTATAAACTCAGCTAACTGTTTTCTACGTTTAGGAACTGAAATTCCATCATAACCAGATGGGTAGTGAGGTTGGTTCCTTACCGCAGGATACATATTTAGTGTTTTTTTAATTTTTTTATTTATTTTTCCCATATTAAATTCCGTTAAATTCGTTTTCACTAACTGGTGTACATGTTATTGTCCTATAAAATGACTTGTACCCCAGTATGGTATGTGCATTATCTCCCGCTACCCTACCATCATTGGCTACTGTAAAGTATCTAGTAAAATCTTCAGTCTCTGGGTAACCTATATAATCACCATATTTTATATCTATTCCCAACTGTTCCAGTTCTTTTTTATAAACACTAATGGTTAAATTACCACTTTCTAAATAACGCATCAAACCGTTGGCGTAACTATCGTTAGTTGGTCCTGATATATTAACTAAAGCTTTGAATTCTACAGGTGGGAAAAACCTAATCTCTTCTGGTGCTGCTTCAGAATACACATTATCTACTTTGGATTTACTCCTATCTACACTATATAAAACAAGTGTAAAATTTAAATTACCATGAAGATATTCCATCCCCATAGATTCCTGTAAACGAAAATCTTCATCAGCAAAAAACTTATTTACTCTAGTTATCGGTACTCTTTTTTTAGACATAGTTAATCTTTGTTATTTATAAATATCTAGTTTTGCTTTATATTTAGGTACCATAATTATGTTATTTTGGAAATAAGAATACCGGAAAAAGAAGCTTTAGATATTCTCTCTACCTATGGTGGAGCAAATAATTACGTCTTAGAATTAAAAGAAAAGACAAAAAGTAAATATTATAAACTTAGTAGAACCCAAGTAGATTATATCATATCTCACAAAGACATTGTACCTAAGGTAGCTCGTAAATTTGTTGAAATCGACCCCTATCTTTCTGAACAATTACAAGAAAATCGTTTATTACCTAAACCCCCTAAAAAAATATGGGTAGAAAAAATTCTAGTAGAAAGTGAAAAGGCTTATCATATATGGGGTAAAATTATAGACGCGGATAATTTACACGCGTTCTGGGTACCTAAGTCACAGATAGTACCCAAACAACAACAAAAAGATTTAAAAATAGACTATAGTCCTTTTTCCCATAGACCACCAATGGAACACCAACGACCAGCAATAGAAGCTTTATTAAAAAATGACATGTATATTCTTGCTGATGATATGGGTCTGGGTAAAACCACGTCTGCCGTACTAGCTAGTATAATTGAAAATAGTAAACGAACATTAGTTGTCTGTCCCGCGTCATTAAAAATAAATTGGAAAAGAGAGATAGAAAATTACACTAATGAAGAGGTAGTAATAGTTGAAGGTAAAAAGTGGAAAGAAGGTAAATTTATTATAATTAATTACGACATACTTAAAAATTTTCATTCTTTTAAAGACGATAGTGTAAGAATTTTATTAGACTCTGGAATAGAAAGAATAATAATAGATGAAGCTCATTATATTTCTAATCCTAAAGCACAAAGAACTAAAATAATTAATCAAATATCTAATAAGTTAGGTAAGGTTTGGTTACTTACTGGGACACCTATGACATCTAGACCTATTAATTACTACAATTTATTAAAACTAGTAAATAGTAGGGTGGCTAGTAACTGGATTACTTATGTCAGTAGATATTGTGAAGGTAGACAATTTAGAGGCCCTAATGGTAGAAAAATATGGAATGTTAACGGAGCTTCTAATTTAGAAGAACTTAGAGATAGAACACAAGATAAGATTACACGAAGATTAAAAGAAGATGTATTGGACCTGCCAGATAAAATTATAACTCCCATATACTTAGAACTAATGTCTGCAGAATATGAAAAAGAAATGGGAGAGTATTTGTCTTGGTCTGACGAAAACCAAAATGAAAGCATTACAATACATTTAGCTAAACTTACAAAAGTTAGACAAATTATAGCTTCAGGTAAAATTACACACACAATACAATTAATTAATGATATTTTAGAACAAGACAAAAAAGTTATTGTTTTTACTAACTTTACTGCTCCTTTAATGGAACTCCATTCACATTATCCTAAAAACTCTGTCGTACTTCATGGGCAAATGTCTAAAGAAGAAAGACAAAAATCTGTAGACAAATTTCAAAACAACCCAAAAATAAAAATATTCATATCTAATTTAAAAGCGGGTGGTGTAGGAATTACTTTGACAGCAGCTGAAGCAGTCATTATGAATGATTTAAGTTTTGTTCCATCAGACCACTCCCAAGCTGAAGATAGAGCTTTCAGAATAGGACAAAAAAAGAACGTGTCTTGTTTTTACCCCATATTTGATAACACTCTTGAAAGAATAATTTATAATATATTACAAAAAAAGAAAAATGTAATTGATACTGTTATGGGTGATATTACCATAGAACCAGATACAGATATTATGCAAGAATTATTTAATGAGTTACATAATATTTGAAACTATCATAATTAGTAATATTTATAGATAAAAGATTATGCCAAGTAACGTTAGTATTTTAGACAAACAGAGACTCTACACTCAACTTAGACACCAACTAGGTGCACCAATAGTGGGAGTGGAGTTAGAAGACGATATGTTAGACTCTTTATTGGAGATAGCGATACAAGATTATGCTATGTATGTGAATGACTGGTTAATTGAAAATCAATGGGCATCTTTAGACGGAATTAATGTAGATGAAGCAGACTTAGCTAGAGCATATACTACCAGGAGTTTGGATTGGGAAAGTTCTTTTACATACGCCTATTCTAAAATTGTAGGTCTTCAAACAATGGGCCCGTGGATTCTTAAAAAAGACTATGTAGAGTTAGTTAAAGACCAACAAATATATCAAATTCCAGCAGGACGAGAAATAAATGAAATAATGTGGTATAGTCGTCCCGAACTTAATGAAATGTTAGTCGACCCTTTCTTGGGTGGTTTTGGAGGATTCGGAGGTATCGGTATGGGTGGAGCTGGCGGTTTTGCTCAAATGGGAATTGTGGGTTCTTACTATATGATGCCCGCTTACGACATCCTATTAAGAATGCAAGATAGGAATATTAAAAATAGACTTATAGGTTCAGATTTAACTTATCGTGTTACCGCGGGACCAGAAGGTACTAGATATTTACATTTATATAATGTACCTGGCGGTAGGTTTGATTTTGGAAATTCTGAAATAAATGGAGCCAGAGTCTGGTACTGGTATTATGATGTTAATCCGGACAACGTAAACGATTGTTTAGCAGAAAATAAAGATATTATTAGAGTACCATCTGATGCACCCATAAATGATATAGAGTGGATTGATTTAAACTCACCAGCCAGAGCGTGGGTAAGAAGGTATTTTACAGCTTTAGCGAAAGAAACTTTAGGGAGAGTAAGGGGTAAATTTAGTGGAGCCTTAAAAGTACCAGATAGTGAGTTAACAATGGACTATTCTTCTTTATTTAGTGAATCACAAGATGAAAAAACTAAACTTACCGAAGAACTTATGGGTAGGTTAGAAAGATTAAGAGAAGATAAATTAATGGAAAGAAAAGCTCTTGTAGCTGAAAATCTTAATAAAGCTTTAGGGTACAGACCATTTCAAGACCCTTATAATGTAATTTAATATGGGATACAATTATCCAGGATACGGTTTAAGAACCAAAGCCGACTACTCGAGACAACTTTATCAGAACTGTGATACCACAGCTCAATTTTCTGGTAGTACAAAGTTCGACCAAAGTTTGTGTGTCAATCTGTCTTCAGACACAACTACTTATAATTTTAATTTAACTTCTACCTCTGCTTCTACTGCAGTATTTTCTATTGGTTTGGAGCCAGACCTAACAATAGGTAAATCAGGAGTTCAGATATTATCAAGTTTATTACCTACAGGTTCTTTTAATGATTTAGAAATAGACACCTCAACTGGAGAAGTTTATAGGGCAGCGTCTTCATTACGATATAAAGAAGAAATACAACCCTTATCTCCTAATGAATTAAGTGCTGTTTTAAGTTTAACTCCAGTAAGTTTTAAATGGAAATCTAACAATAAAAAATCAGTAGGTTTAATCGCAGAACAAGTACACGATGTTGGTTTAACAGATTTTGTAACGTATAACGAAAAGGGAGAGCCTGATGGTGTTAGTTATAAATTACTAACAATAGCATTAATTTCGGTTTTACAAAACAACACACAAACCCAACTTAAATTAAATGAAACTAAAGAAACAACAGAAAATATTCCAGTTGTTATTTCTACAGACTACACCACATCTCAAACAAGATACATTATAGCTAAGAATGATTTAACTATAACTTTAGATAGTAAAAATTTAAAAAGATTTTATATTAAATCTATGGCTAATATTAAAATTAAACCTTTAATTGGTAAAATAGATGAGGAATGGGAAGAAATAAATATGGGTCCACAAAGTAGTATAGAACTCCTATGTGAAGGAACCGACTGGTATATACTATCTTCTGATGGATTAAAAAATTCCTAGAGGTTCTAAAAACTTTTCTGGGTCTTGATTCATTTTACCCCAAAACATGTTCTCTTCTTTAGATATTGAAAGTACTTCATCTAAGTCATCTTGGTCACCTTCTTTTCTCGCCAAACCGTTTATTAACTCACATTGTTTGTTTGTAAAAAACTGTCTATCTTCTGGTTTACTGACAATTAAACTATCTCTAACTTCCTTTTTAAATACAACTAAAAGTGGTTCTACCCTCTTATTAAAAGTGTTCATATATCTTGGTACGTTGTAGTCTCCACACATTTCAGGTTTTTCTTCTATGTCTTTTTCAGGAATTCTGTAACACCTTAATATAGTTTCTTTAGTCCCATCTTTTAATTTTTTATTCTGTACATCTCCATGAGACATAGCGGTCCCGTTATTAACGTAATATATTGTATCACCTAAATTAACTCTAAGATTTTCCTTCAGTACCAATTCCATATGTGCCATTTTAGACATAGGATTTCCTGCTTTAGTAACTTTTTTAGCTCTTTCTTTGTATTCTGCCACAGTTAGTTTGACTCTAGATTTATTTGCTATTTTAGATAGTGGAATTTGTTTATTATAAATTTTTTCCACATAAGAATAGTAGTGCTCTATAAAAGATTTACCATCACCTTTTAAAAGCATTTGTAGACCCTCATCTATAAATTCCACCAAAAATCCTTGCAATGTTTTTGATTTAATAGAGTTTCCTGTTAATTTAACTTTTCCTTTATCTGTTAAAAGAGCGTAGTTTTTTCTAGCTACATTTATACAAGAAGGCCAAGTACCATCTGTGTCTAGACCCATTTCGTCTCTCATATATAAATCATTATATTCAGCCACATCTGCATCCGCACCTTTATATTCCTTACCTTCCACTACTAATTCATTATGACCCTTACCTATATATAGACGTTCTTCTACACCTTCTGGTGATGAAAAGTTTACACCGTCGGTATCCAATACTAAAGGAGAATACCCACGTTCCATAAACCACCTAATCATGTGCCTTAGATATTGTCTTCCTGTACAAGTCACCATTTCACCACTATCCATTTCACCCCAAGGAAAAACCTGAGGAGCTGATAAAGAACCAAACATTGAGTTAATGAAAATTTTAATAGGTAATTGTTTTCTACCATAAGATGATGATTTTTTATTGTCTACACCATAATATTCTGCAGCTAATTTTTTATACTTTATTCTAGTGTCTCTAAAATATTTTAACATAGATTCCATCGCCCCTGTAACATCACATTCTGGAAAAACCTTGTGTACTAATTGTATTGAGGGGTATAGTGAACTAAAGTCCAGTTTAAGTACATTAGTAGAATAACCAGTCTTAAGTAATCTTGACAATCCACCAACAAAAGGTCTTTTTTCATCTTTTTTAGGTATAGCTAAACCGTGTTTGTATGACCAAGCCAACATCAACATTTTCCATAGTGTAGCGGTTCCCATAGTAGACACCCTTTCATAGGTAGTTGGTACCATTGAAGCCAATAAGAATGAAGCTTGATTAAATTCCTCGTCAACAGTTAATGTTTCTTCGATATCACCCTCAAGATATTTTTTAATTATAAATTGTCCATTAACTTCTTCGTAAACGTTTGGGTGTCTCTGTAATAAATTTTCTAACCCTTCTGTATTTTTTAACTTATATTTTCCAGTTCTTGGATTAAAATAATAGTCTTCATTATCTTCGTATATTGAGGAAATTTTATCACCAGGTACGTATACACGAGTTTCTTTATTTGCTCCAATAAATTGTGTGATGTATTTAAGTCCCCAAGACTTAATGTCAGAATTAATTGTTTGTGCTCGTCTAACCGCGTGTGCAATATCAATAACATTATAACCCCACATATTTGTAGACATATAATCTTCTATCTCTGCACCTAACTTAAGTATAGATTCTTTTCTTCTAATATTAATATTTGGATGTAGTGTGTGTGAAATTTCATTTATATTTAATCCTAATATTTCTGCTCTTTTAAACATCCATTCCCAGTCGAAAGACGCGGAGTTATAACCACCTATTATGGTAGGTCTAATTCTGTTAAGAGTTTCAAAAAAATTAATAATTAATTGTCTTTCACTTTCATCATCATGAGCGTAAAATATTTCACTATTCCCTCTGTTATCTAGTATCCCCACTAAAAATATCATACCATCAGAAGGTCTAAGTGCCGTAGTTTCAATGTCAAAAACTAATCTATGGATATCATTATAGTCTTCAAAGCCTTTAAACAGTCTTTTTTCTTTTTGAATTAAATATTGTTCTACAGGACTAAGTATAATAACTGATGACCTAGTGTTTTCCCCCCAAGGATTTACACCACCTTCTCTAAAAAATGAAACTAGGTTTTGATATGTTTTAGTAGTTTTAATTATAAAATTTAACCCTTCTACTAATCTTGGTTGATTATGATTGTCTAGTTTTTCTATAAGAATACCATGCTTACTCATCGCTTCTTTTTGTCTAGCTTTACTATTAGAATAAAAATTATAAGGTCTTAGGTCCCCAACCCAAGCAAAAGGAACAAAAGTGTCCTTAAGTACTTGTTTACCATTAATTGGGTCTTCTTTTATTTTAAAAATAGAACTACTACGATAGTCATATTCTACCGCTACTATGTGTTTTTCTGGGTCACTTCCCTCTAAAAATTGTTGGATTTCTTCTTGTGTAGGTTTCATGTATATAATAATTTTCGTTTGTAATATTAGCTTCACTCTTTTGGTGAATTTTACTTAACATTAATTAAAATATAATAAACTATTTGTTGGATGTCAATTTAAATAATCCCGAAACTTTCTTGAATATTGATAAATAAGTCTTCTCTAACTGGAGCAACTAACTGTGTCCCAGTACTTAAAAATTCTATTAAGAATTGTCCTTGATATCTACCTACTTCCATAACATCTGATGGTTGCCATCTGTAAAATATATAATACTCTGGTTCATTAGTGGGGTCCACTTCAGTTTTTTGTACTATACCTGCCGCTTTATTAAGAATAACATACTCACCAGTATCTACTTTTTTCATAGAAAAACTTAACATAGCATTTTCTAAATCTTTGTAAAACTTTCTAAAATCATTTCTACCATCTTGTATTAACTGCATTTTTAATACTGGTTCTAATGAGTCTTTTCTTATAAAAAATTCCATATGTGTGTTTTAATTATAAATACTGATTTTATTGTTTTACCATTAATATTCCCGCCACATTTAAAGGAGCAACTCCCGTTCCAGTTGTTTGATATAGGTCTCCAGTTGATAACCCCCCAAGTGTAGCATTTGCTTCGTCCTGAAAAGCAGGGATATTTCTAAGATTCATTGTACTTGCGGTAAATGAACCATCCATTCTAGTGTCTCCCGAAACATGTAATTTATAATTAGTGTCAGGATTAGGTGTTCCCACACCCAGTACACTAATATTATCAAAATAAGATTTAGTTTCAGCTGCACCGTTTTCAATAACAAATCTTTCTACATCATTTGCACCACCACTCGTACTGTCCTTAGAACTAAATCTAAACCCACAAGTGTCAGTCACAGCTGCTGCATCATTAATGTTTAACATAAAATCCATACCATAAGAACGTGCAGTAGATATTGTGGTTCTGGTTCCCGACTTAGAACCAAAAGCATTACTTTGTCTATCATTTAAAATCCAACCAAAACTAGAAGCGTTGTAAAATCTCCATTGTGAATTAGTATTTTCATTTACTCTAAATAATAAAAAATCTCTAGTACCGTCATTATCACCACCTATACCAATTCCTGTAGATGTAAATGCTAACGAACCTCTGTCATTTGGGGTTTTTCCCGCACCAATAAGTAGTGTTGGGTTTGTGGGCAAAGCACTATTAACTAAATCACCTAGGTGAACTTTTCCTGTGTCGGAACAATCTAGGATATGATTACCGACACTATCTTTTACTAAAAATACCATATCTGAAGTATTCGAACCAGAACTAGTAATCGTTAAACCACTAGTCACATTAAGTTCACCTGAAACTTTTGCTCCACCGTATGTGACTCTAAAACTTTCTTCTATAGATGCTCCGTCGTATATTTGAAATGCAAGTTCATTTGCATTACCTGATGTACCATCAAAATCAATACTTGCTCCAATGACACCACCACTACCTTTAAAACGTACTGTTGGGACATTTGCGTTGTCCGTTCTTTGAAGTGTTAGATGAGGAGTTGCACCTTCTATGCGTGCTTCATCAACTATGTCAACACCATCTGTTGTAGTTTCCAACTTTTTAATATTGTTGTGATAAAGTTCAACTGCTCCATCGGCAATACCCTTTACCATAGGTTCTGTACTACTATCCTTAGAAAGTATAACATTATTATCACTTTGTAGGTATAAGTTTCCAGTTCCTGTTTCTCTTATTATTGAGTGGGCTCCGTTGTGAAATATTTTTAGGTCATCATTACTACCAAATCCAGCATAGTTATTACTAACATCACCATCCCCTAATAGTATTTTTCCACCAAAAGACGTATTCCCATCTTGATTTAATGATAATATTTTATTGAATGTAGTTAAATCTTGTGAACCACCTGTAGTACCATGTTTTTTTACATAAAACTCTAAACCACCATGACCACCACTAGGCATTTTAACAACTGTCATACCAGCATTAATATCACCCGCATAGGTTGGGGTATATGTGTTGGTTGCGACACCCCCATCATGGTTAGCATTAAACGTTAATTGTCCTGTATTAGCAAAACCAGTACTAATCTCTGTATAATAACCGTTACTAAAAGTTGAAGTCTCACCAGTTTGGCTTATATTACCAGTCACTGCCATATCAGTTCCTATAGTTACTGGACTACATCCAAAAATATTAGACACCCATAACTCATTAATACAGGTAGCTGAAGTATTTCCTGTAAAAGTTCCTCCGCCCCCTGTTGAACCTGATGAGGTGGTAGTGGAAAAAATATCTAATAAATTTGTACCTCCACTTAATATATTACCCACACAATCCACATTTTGAAGAAATGTGGTATTTAATGGAATGGTCCCTCCTTGAAAGTTTTCTATGATATTTTTACATTTACACGACATAATTTTTTATTTTATAAATAGTTTTTTACTTAGTTAAGTTGCCTATAATAGTAACTTTTGATTCTTTAGTAGGGTCAAATTTTAAAATATCTACTTTTATTATATCGGTAGGTGTTGTTAAAAACGGTGTACTTACTACTGTACTAGGCCCCGTCCCCATGTTTTCTATTACCGTTATAGTGTAACTAATAACATTATCTACCAACACACCTGTAAATCTTGCCGACACATATTCTGGTGGTACTATAAATTGTGAAAGACTATCTACCGAAGTAGAATCTTGTCCTACAGCAAAATCTAGAATAATATCTAATGAGTCACAATCTCTTATGATTATAGCGGGACACGGACCACAACCATTTGTACAACCACCAGCACAATCTACTAAGTCATAACGGTCTTTATTTACTAAGAAATTATGAAATATTTCATCCACACCTAATGGTCGAATGTAATATCTAAGCTGGGAGATACCACCTATGTAGGTTCCCGCAAAATTCTTTTCTATTAACAATTCCAAATCTGCTGGGTCTTGAACATATGGTGGGCAAGTTATAGTGTTTCCACTAGTATCCGCGGAAAACGTTTGATTATCTATTAATCCCTGAGTTCCACCACCCCAAGAAATGTTAAAAGGAACAGCAACTTGTTTTTCCTTTTCAGTGTTCAATCTTCTAGGTATAATTTCTTCAAAGTCAGGGTCAGTAAATACGGGTCTACCATTAACAAAAATTGTCAATGTTCCTTTTCTTAAAAATCTTTCATCTGACCATTTTTTTGAAAATTTAATTTTTTCTGTGAGTTTAGTGTAGTTTGTGGTACACCCACTACCAGGACCACAAATTGAACAACTAGACTGAGTACAGCCTGTACAACATTCGGTGGTCGTACAACCTGTGACCACCTCACCAGACCCTAAATATTCACCTGTAACTACAACTTTATTTCCCTGGTCTTCCCAACCAGGCATTAAAGGAGCTTCTCTTACTAGACTAACGGACGTACTATTTAAACCAGAATCTATATATCCTGGTGTATCTATAATTGGAATGTCAATTAAATCATTAACGCCCCCCATATTTTCTAAATCACAACCCTCATAACAATAGTCCCTTTTAAATCTAGCACTTACCAGTAACCAAGGACAAGTATCTACAAAAGTACTTCCAGTCAAACCACACACCACATCACTATATTTTTCTATGACCGTAAATCCTGAGGTGTAGGTTAGCCCAGTTGTACAATTTTCCATAACATATGATTCACCAGTATTACAATCTACTACTTTTTTATCACTGTAAGTAGTTATACAACTTCCAGTATAATAAAGAGCACGATAACCTACCCTACCGTCATCAGTTAATCTTAAGGCAAAAGCATTACTTAATGAATCAATTTTATCGTCGTAGGTTGAAGTTACTACTTGAACTTCAGTACCACAATGACCAGTATAACCTGTGGTTACTATAGGTATGGGCACCCCCTCACAACTGTACTCATTTTGTTGACAAGTGACCAAGTTAGTTTCTGCGGAATAGTAATTATGGAATTTATTTTCTGCTCTGGTTCCCATGTAAAAATATATTCCTTTATTGTTAGGGTACACATCATTAAGTGTTTGAGTTCCTGGAGTTATACATTCGGTTACACATTTGACATCATATTTTAATAGACTTTCTACGGTCCACCCACACTCTACTCTTTCAGGTAGTACTTGGTAAGGATAACCATATAATTCGTAAAATCCTTGGTAGAACCCACCTCTTAAATTATTATAATAACCTTCAGTTTCTCCTGACACTGATTCTATACCGTAACTATAGTGTTCTGATAGTCCAGTAACCTGTTTCATTTTAAATCTCCTATCATAATGTAAGTGGTCCCACTTATATTGTTCTGGCATTTCAGTCCATATTTTTAAAGACTCTACTTGACAAGGTGCTTGCCAATAACCCTTTTCAGTAATTAAGTCAACCGTAAAAGTCTCCCCACTAAGAGTAGCTTGGAAATTAGTAAAATTTAAATTATATCCGTCTCCTTGTCCATCATCTTGACCAGCAGTTAAAAAACAACATCCAGATAAAGCCATATCGGGTTCTAGTGCAGGTATACCTACTGCTGAATCATAGAAATTATTCCAATTTATTGTGACTCCACTAGTAACCGATGTAGTACTTCCAGTACATGGATATTTTAAAGGGATACTACCACCCACTATAGAACTTAACACAGTAACTGGTATAAAACCACTTATAAGACTACGAATTGTACCCACACAGTTTGTTCCTGTTTCCGCACTTATAGTTACTGTAAATGCTGTGGTTTTAATAAATTCCACCTTACACTTATCATATTCGGTAGTATTACCACTCATATATTGTACCAAACCATTATCCACACCAGTTAGACCCACATCACATATAGATTCTATAAATGAAGTATTTCCTGTAAAATTTTGGTTTTCACATTTAGGACATTTACATTGTTCGTCATTAGAGTTTGGTCTTGAAGAACACCAGTAAGGTAAACTTAATAAAGTATTATTTTCATCATAATCTGTACATAAATAAGGGTAAAGTTGTCTGCTAGATTGTGGATTATTTAAATCTATCCATAAAGGTAAACAATCCGAACACCAAGTTTTACCACTTAAATATTCGTTTAGGTGGTCACCAACACAAATAAGGTAAGGTGAAAATACAACTTCCCTATTAAAATCCCATTCGTCTGAGGTTAAAAAGATGTCATAATAGCTGCTATAATCTAGTCTAGCGTCTAATTTATTGAAATAATAGTTATTTAAATTTTGTGGTCCCATACATAAATAAATATTTAACGAATGCATTAATATTTATAGATAAAAAGAAAGTATGGATAGATTAGAACATAAAGGTAAAAGTTGTGAAGAAATGCATCCCGGTGAAGAACATGAAATGTGGGAAAACAGTCAATTAGAGGGTAAAACAGAAGAAGAATTGTCTGAATTAGTTGATTTTGACGGCTCAATGCTTAATTCAAAAATTCCTTTAGGTATTAATAAAACTAATAAGGTTAGTAGGAGTACAAGTGATGATATGGTTAAAACCGCACATCAAAAAGGTAACGGATTTGGTTATTATTATAAAAGGTATTGGGGTGAGGCCTACCAAGGAGCCGCTTTAGGGGATAATGAAGAAATAGATTTAATGACTGGTCAAGAGACTTTGGATTATTTTGAGGATGAACATGGTTTAAGTCCACATAAGGCTGTTGAAAAAGCAAGTGGTGAATACGGTAAAAGGGTAAAGGGGTCTGAAGACGCTTTACACGGAACTAAACAAAGAATAGTGGAATTGTCCAATAAGAAAATGAGGGATATGATAGAAATGTTGGTGACTAAGCCAGATAATGATAAAATGAATATAGATTCTAAAGAAATGGAACTACATGACATGCAAAAATCTAATCCTATTTTGGACAAAATGGCTTCTAGATTTAAAAGAGCTTGTGACGCTCAAGGTGTTTCACCCCAACAAGTATTAAATAATATATAAAATGCCCGATAAACACTTAAAAGGACATCAAATTAAAGTACCACAGAAATGTGTTAAACATATTGCAAGTGCGGTGCAAGATTTTAATGGTCCTAAAAATACTGAAGGTTATGAAAGGGCTATTAATATTATTAAAAGTCCTGTTATTAGTATGGAGTTATTAAAAAAGATTAATAACTTTTTTAGAAATGAGGAAAAAGGTACTCCATCATATAACTTAACTGGAGGTGATTACGGAAAAAAAGTGTTTTATGAGTTGGAGAAGCAACTTAGGGATACCGCTTCGACAGGAAGAAAAACTAAAATGGATGGTGGTATGATGAATACCCATTATGATGAACATGAAAAAGATGGTAACGCGAACCCAACACAAGTTAGTGTACCTAAAGTAGATAAAGCAAATACTTTAAGAGAATCTATAAATAAAATAAATCGACTTATAAATTATTAAAAATGAAAATTAATTGGATTAACTCATGGAAAAGTGGGAACAAAAAAAACAAATATAGTTTAACTTTAAGATTAGGAAAATTAACTGTTTTTGAATTTAAGGTTTGTCCTTGTTCCACAGAAAATTGTTCTAAATTTAGATTTATGATATTAAATCTTGGTTTTGAACTATAAAATAAACTTAAATAAAATATTTATAAAATAAAAAATCATGGCAGGAGAACAACAACAACAACCAGGAGCAAAATTAAGTGAATTTGCTCAAGCAGAAAGAGATAAATTATTTCCCAAAAATTTATACAGCCCTAAATCGGATAAATACGGTCCACAACATCCAAACGCATTAAGTGATGGTGATGAAAAGGGACGAGGTACCGCTGTCTTTTTAGGTATACGAGACCAAGAAACTGGGACTAAAACTGATATCTTGACTAGAAAAGATAATATAAAAACTAACGCTTATAACTCAGGTAACGGTTACAGTGTACCTGATGATAACGCTGTGGGACCTAATACAATTAATTTAACTTCTTAAGTTTTTTAATTATGAAACTTTACAACTCCCTTCGTGCGGTTATATTGGAAGTAGCAAACAGAGATGAAGTTCTGAACGCTATAAAAAATAAAAAAATTACGACCATATATTACGAAGGTGATACCGTTAATAATCCTGGGTGGAGAACAATAGAACCTGTATGTGCAGGGACCACTAAAAGGAATAACCCAGTTTTAAGAGCTTGGCAAACTGAGGGTGTTACTGATACCGAAGTACCTGGATGGAAATTTTTTAGATTAGACCGAATAAGAAACTGGCAACCAACAATGGACGGTTTTAATGAGGTTAGACCAAATTATAACCCTAACGGAGATAAAAGTATGAATCAAGTATGGGCGAACGCAAAATTTTAATTAAATGAAAGATTTAGAACAAAGTCTATTGAACGCAAAAAAATTTATGGACCATAGTGCTATGAATACAAGTGGGGATAAACGAAAAATGTCAATACCTCAAACCACAACAAATAATTTACAAGAAGCTCAACTTCCAAATATTGGGACATCAACCCCTAGACAACCAAACATGAACCCTAAAGCTAATATGAGTAAAGAAGCTATTATGAAGTCTGGTTTACCTGACGCAATAAAAAAAGCTATGATACAAAACCCCATACCAGACCCAGTACCAGCACCTAACCTATCTGAGTCTTTTATGGATAAAGTTAGTGAAAAAATGAATTCTCCAGAGTATAGTGTAAGTAACATGAGAAATAAAGCGAATAGTAATGTATCTAATAATACAAATGAATTACCACTCTTTACAACACCAAGTGAAAAATCTTCAGACCCAATCCCTACATTAGGTGGTTCTGACTTAGATAAAAATTATTTAAAAGAAACAATAAAAGAATGTATTAAAGA
>Ga0160423_10000132_pt1 | contig 53607 bp, 48 predicted proteins | sample CRUFie14St8metaG_FD_108191 | JGI IMG/M metagenome (GOLD analysis project Ga0160423, IMG submission 108191) | Marine microbial communities from the Costa Rica Dome - CRUD Field 142mm St8 metaG | ecosystem: Environmental > Aquatic > Marine > Oceanic > Photic zone | place: Costa Rica: the Eastern...
GTATAGGCAGTTCCTCCAGTGTTATTTCCAACGTCAAAAGTTATTTTTGTTGAAAATTTGTCGTCAATTTTATAGCTGTATCCAAGATATGCTCTTTTAAGTTCAAATTCTTTGAAGCTATCTTCACCGTCTTCAGGTGACATGTCATAATTGAAATTTGAGAAAACTTTACCGAAAGCTTTTCCTGATTGTGCATTTGTGTTATAGCAAAGAAAAGATAACACAAGACTTAAAATTATTGTTTTTTTCATGTTCATTTTTTAATTACAAAATTAGTTATAATATTGTAAGAATTGTTAAAAAATGTTTACCAATTGGTTAAGATTACATTAACAATAATTAACAAAATTTAAAAGCCAAGTTTACTAAAAAATTTAGCAATCGCTCCAGCAAATTCTTGAGGTATATTAGTTACCATTGAAGAAAAAGTTAGTTGATCGTTAACACCAATTGCAATACCAATTGAAACAATTAGGCCAATCATTGCAAAAGAAAAATCTTTTATTATTAACTTAAATGTTTTTGTAATACTATTCTCTCCACTATTTCTAAGAGCCATTCCAAGTTCTCTTCCTCCAAGTAATCCAATAAATACCCATGTTGTACTCATAGGAACTTGAGAGTAAAGCTTGAAGTAAAATAAAATTATACAGTAAACAAAGTCTACTAGTGTTGCGAATCTAACATCTGTTACAACAGATTTCTCAGTTACAATTTTTTGTATTCTTCCGCCTTTATAATAAAGCAAAAATCCTAAGCCAATAAATAACGCTCCTGCAAATCCAGAAAATTCACCAAAACTTAAGCTTCTTGGTAAATAAACAGCAATATTTGCAGCGTCTTGCATTAGCCAAACCGACCACAGTGTTCCTGTAGTTATCCACTGTGCAATTGTCCAGCCAAATTTTGCTTCACCTACAAAATATTTTTTTGCTAGTTTAGCAATTAAACTAAAAACAATTAATCCTAACAAGAAAGCTAAAATATAGCCAGATAAACTTTTACCTAATACTTTACCAACTGCAGCAGGGCTAGCAGCAAATGATGTTAAAAGTATAAATGTTGTAGATACAGGCATTTTAAGCCTCGTTAAAATTAGTAGAAATATTGGCGCTGCTATTTGTAGAAAATGAAAACTAGTTGGAGCTTTTTCAAATCCTTTTGCAAGTAATCTACCATGACTCACATCTCCATCAGCTATTCCATCCCCAATAGGATTTCCATTGGAGTCAAAAGCTCCAACAAAATCTGAAAAAAAGTAGCTGTAACTATGAGTTAATAGAAAGACTCCTCCAATAAATAACCAAAGAACCCACCATTTCTTATCTTGATTGGAAGCTATAAAAGTACCAAGCGTTTGAATACTATCATTTGCTACAGCAGCATAAGCGGCAAATAAAAAGCCAGCCCACATAGCAAGGTTTGGGTATGGAGCCACAAACATTGCAATAAGAAAACATATACATATAAATGCTAAAAATGACCTTTCTCCTTTAGGAAGCCAAACAACTTCTGGGTAACCAAAACCTTTTAATATTTTTTTCATTTTATAATTTCTTAAATTTTGTACAATTTTATATATTCTTCTAAATTATAATGTTATGAAAATGTTAAGAAAAAAATAATTTTATAAAAAAAGCATAGAATATTCTATGCTTTTATTTTTATAATGTAGTTGTAATAAATTTAAATAGCAATAAAGAAAACTGTTATCATTAGTGCTAGATAAATAACTGCAGATAAATCTTTTACTTCTTTAGTATTTTCCATAATTTTAATTTTTGACAAAAATAAGCATCTGATTTTTCATAAATGTTAATATTCTATTACTTCAATGTTAACAAATTGTTAAGTGTTTTTATAATTTACTAAATTTTACTCAAAAAAATAATATTTATTAATCTAATAATTAGATTTGCTAAAAATATTTCACTTTATGAAAATATTAATAGTAGATGATGAGAAGGATATTTTGGAATTTTTGTCTTATAATTTACAAAAGGAAGGATATGAAATTTTTAGAGCAAATAATGGTAACAGTGCTTTAAAAATTGCAAAAAAAGAAATTCCAGAATTAATAATATTAGATGTGATGATGCCAGAGATGGATGGTATAGAGACATGTGAAAAGATTAGAGAAATAGAGTCTTTAGATTCAACTCTTATACTGTTTTTGACTGCACGATCAGAAGAATACTCAGAATTAGCTGGCTTTAGCGCTGGTGCAGATGATTATGTAACAAAGCCAATTAAGCCTAAGTTACTTATTAGTAGAGTGAATGCTTTATTAAGGAGAAAAGGGAAAAATAAAGATCAAAAACTAATCAAGATTGAACATATTGAAATAAATAAAGATAAGCACTTACTCTTATATAAAGGTGATTCTGTTGAATTGGCTAGAAAAGAATTTAATCTATTGTACTATTTAATGACTGTTCCTGGAAAAGTCTTTACTAGAGAAGAAATTATCTCCAATGTTTGGAAAGATACTTTTGTTGGTGATAGGACGATAGATGTGCATGTAAGAAAAATTAGAGAAAAGTTAGGCGATCAGTACATTAAAACTATTAAAGGTGTTGGTTATAAGTTTGATGTTTAAAATATATATTTGAGAATGTTTAATATTAATAATCCTTTAAAATTATCAATTTTTGTTAGTCTTATAATATTTACTTTGTCTATAATCCTCGTTTCTTTATCTGTAGGCACACTATTATTATCCATTTTAATTACACTATTTACATTTGTAGTAGTATTTTATGTTGTTAAACAATTTTTTTATGAGAAAATCCGAATTATTTACAAAAATATTTACAAATTTAAAGGCACATCTAATATTAAAGAGTTAGATATTGACACAGTAGAGAAAGAAGCTGAAGAGTGGGCCGAAGCTAAAGAAGAGGAGTTAAGGCAAATGAAACAAGATGAAAACTATAGAAGAGAATTTATTGGTAATGTCTCTCATGAACTCAAAACACCAATATTTAATATTCAAGGTTATGTACAAACTTTATTAGATGGCGGCTTACAAGACGACACTATTAATATGAAGTATTTAAAAAGAGCTGATAAAAGTGTTGAAAGAATGATAAATATTGTTGAGGATTTGGAAGTAATTTCTAGACTAGAAACAGAACAATCTGAACTTGATATTCAGACATTTGATATTAACAAGCTTGTAGAAGAAGTGTTTGATCAATTAGAAATGCGTGCTAATGAAATGAAAATTTCATTACAATTAAATAATCAGTCTAACTCTAGTAAAACACTTGGCGATAAAGATAAAATTCAACAAGTTCTTATTAATTTAGTTAGTAATTCTATTAAGTATGGGAAAAAGGGAGGTAAGACTATTATTAGAATATTAGATATGGATGATAATATTCTTGTTGAAGTGGCGGATAATGGAATTGGAATAGATCAAATTTCATTAAGTAGATTGTTTGAAAGATTTTATAGGGTAGATAAAAATCGTTCAAGAGAGATAGGTGGGACAGGTTTGGGTTTGGCAATAGTTAAGCATATACTAGAAGGGCATAACCAAACTATTAGTGTCAGAAGTACAAAAGGAGTAGGGTCAACCTTTTCGTTTATTTTGGAAAAGGGAAAATAAATCTTCCCAATTTATGTTGTCACTCTTTTTTGATTTTGAAAACCCCGAATAATTTTCGCTTTTTTTGAATATTTTATCTAAATCAATATCATTTTGATGTATTGAATAGCAAATTTTTTTCTCTTTCAAATAGTTGGCTAAAAATTCTTGTTCAGTTTGTCCGGGAGTTGGAACAAAAACAGCTTTTTTTTCTAGCTTTTGTAAATCCATAATTGTTGAGTATCCGGATCTAGAAATAATTAAATCAGATGATTGAATAGCAATATTTAAATCGTTTGAATTAAGGAAAGATTTAACAGTTAGATTATTTATTTTTTTGGTCTCATAGCTTTCAGGTTTTCCTAAAACGAGTAGCATTTTTTCTTTCGATTTTTGCATCTCTTTCATCAACTTCTTTTCAAAAATTGTTCGTTGTGGTTCAGGACCTGATGTAATAGCAACCAACCTATATTTTTTTACACTTTTTATTTTTTTAAATCTGGAGAGTGTTCCAATATACTTACTTTTTTGTGGTAGAGATTTAGGTTTTGAGAGACTTCCAGCTAGGTTAATGCTTTCATCATCAATGATCCAACACTCTTTAAATTTTGAAATAAGTTTGTAGTTTATTTTTTGAATTACAGTTTGTAAAACAGGGCTTTTTATTTGTAGTTGATGTGTTATGAACACACAGGGCACGCTTTTTGTGTAAAGTCCATATCTATTGTCGGAAATAATACCATCAATTTTTTGTGATTTGATGATTTTGTTAAGCATCTTCTGCTCCTTTTTGATTGCTAAAAATAGTTTTGGAATTTGAATTAAAATATTAATACTCATAGGTAAATAACTTGAGTAGTTAATATTATAGTCTTTAAATTTAATAGATTCAATATGTGGAAATTCTTCTTGAAGTAATTGTAATGGTCTTCCGCTTGTTGCAATTAATACATCAAAGTTATTTTTTATTAAATTTTCAATAATTGGAATACATCTAGTAGCATGACCAATACCCCAATTAAGTGGAGCAACTAAAATTCTTTTTTTTGATTTCACAAAACAAAAATAGTAAACACTATGTATTTTTGTATCAAAATTTAGTTTTGGCTAAGAATAAGTTAAAAAAATTTCAACAAATAAGTAGTTACAATCATGTTTTCGAACCCACTATTGAAGTTTTGAATAGTGAGTATCAGTATAAAGGAAAGTGGAAGTCTGAAGTATTTAAAAACAATAATCCAATAATATTAGAGCTGGGTTGTGGAAAAGGTGAATATTCTGTTGCATTAGCAGAAAAATATCCTCAAAAAAATCTAATTGGAGTAGATATTAAAGGAGCTAGAATTTGGAAAGGAGCAACTGATAGTTTGACTAAAAAGCTAACAAACATTGCTTTTTTAAGAGTTAGAATTGAATGGATAGAGCATTGTTTTGATAAGAATGAAATTGATGAGATTTGGATAACATTTCCTGACCCTCAATTAAAATTTAGAAGATCAAGTAAAAGACTAACACATCCTAATTTTTTAAAGAAATATAATAAGATTCTAAAAAAAAGTGGTGTTGTCCATCTTAAAACAGACAATCAGTTTTTACACGCATATACCTTGGGAATACTTGACGGTCAGTCACATTCTATTGAATATTCATCAAATGATATATATAGTCATGAGTATTTACATGAGCATTTAGAAATCAAGACCTACTATGAACAAAAATATTTAGAAAAAGGAATGCCAATCACTTACGTAAAATTCCGTCTGAATTATTAATTTTGTAAAATGAGTAGTATTAAAAAAGATCTTGTTTTAGCTGAGCTAAAAAAAATTTTAGCTGATTTGAGAGATAAAGATGTAAATTCAGATGCCATTAAAAATCTTTTAGTTTTTGGCAATGATATTGAAATAGATCTTAATATAAAAAACCCAACTCTACAGTACAAGAAAAAAGTTGAAGACACTATAATAAAAACCTTGACCGAAATTTTTACAGATTGTGGTAAGATTAAAATTAATTTTAACATTCTTAAAAAGGATGATTTACCTAAGATAAAAGGTGATCAAATTCCAGGTGTGAAAAATATTTTTGCCATTGCCTCTGGAAAAGGAGGTGTTGGTAAATCAACTGTTACTGCAAATATTGCAGTTGCTTTGTCTGAATTAGGACATAAGGTGGGAGTTATTGATGCAGATATTTATGGCCCCTCAATGCATCTAATGTTTGGTTTAGTAGATGTTGTTCCAAGAGCTGTAGAGGTTGAGGGGAAAAGAAGAATGAGTCCGCCTGAAAATTACGGTGTTAAAGTTTTATCAATAGGTTTTTTTACTGATGCTCAACAAGCAGTTGTTTGGAGAGGTCCTATGGCTTCAAAAGCTTTAAACCAATTGCTTTGGGATGCACATTGGGGTGAAATTGATTATTTATTAGTTGATTTACCTCCCGGAACAGGAGATATTCATTTATCTTTAGTGCAATCAATCCCATTAACTGGAGCGGTAGTGGTAAGTACACCTCAAGATATAGCACTAGCAGATGTAAAAAAAGGTGTTAATATGTTTCAAATGCCAAGTATTGATGTGCCGGTTATTGGTTTAATTGAGAACATGTCTTATTTTTCTCCTAAGGAATTGCCTGAAAATAAATATTATATTTTTGGAAAGTCAGGTGTGAAAAATTTATCTGAAAAAATGAATATTGAATTTTTAGGTGAAATTCCAATCGTTCAATCAGTTAGAGAAGCCGCCGATGCTGGAAGACCGGCAGTTTTACAAGATAATACTGCAATTTCAAATACCTTTATGAACCTAGCATCAAAAATTGACCATCAAATTAAAAAAAGAAATGTAAATTTACCCCCAACCAAAAAGGTTGATATCACGCACAAAAAAGGTTGTTCTTAAAAAATTTAGTATGAAAAACACTCAGACAATTAATAAAATTGAAAAGGCTCTTGATGAGATTAGACCATATTTGCAGGAAGATGGTGGGGATATTAAATTTGTAGATTTAACTGATGATATGGTTGTTAAAGTAAGTTTTACTGGTGCTTGCAAGACATGTCCAGTTAGTTTTAGTACATTAAAAAATGGCGTAGAAAATAGCATTAAAAATGCTTTGCCAAAGATTAAATCTGTTGTAGAAGTAGATTAAATCAATCTTCTTATTTAGAATTAATATAAATTATATATAATTTCACTATTCTACTATCGTTTATTTTTATAAATAAGTTAAATTTGCTATCGAAAAATGATGAAAGATTAGTATGAAAAGATATTTTCGATTCTATTTAAGCTTATTTTTAACATTAATTGTTACAACTGTAACTGTCTTTGCTCAGGAATCCGGTGAAAATTTATTTAATCAAAACTGTACTGCCTGCCACTCTCTTGGTAGTAACAAACTTGTAGGGCCAGGACTAAAGGGCGTTACAGATAAGTATGAAACAGAGTGGTTAAAAAAGTGGATTGTTAATTCACAGGCTTTTATTAAGAGTGGCGATGAAAGAGCTATTGCAATATATGAGGAGTATAATAAAGTTGCAATGCAATCATTCGATTTTTCTGATCAAGAATTAGATTCTTTACTCGCTTACTTAGCAAATCCACCAGTTCCAGAATCTGCTGTTGCAGTAGCTGAAGGAGGAGCAGTAATTGTGGATGAAGGTATGAGTACTTCTACTTTCTTGATGATAATAGCTATAGTGATTGTAGCTATACTATATTTACTAGTTTCACTGAAAAACAAGTTAAAATCTGTTTTAGGATATGATACTGAAACAATACCTCAAACAATTTTATCACAATTTAATTTATTCATATCAAACAACATAAATAAAGTCTTTTCTGCATTAGTTTTTGCAATCGTTATTTTAAAATTTGTTTATGATGGTTTAATGGGAGTTGGTGTAACTACAAATTACATGCCAGAGCAACCAATTGCATTTTCACATAAGCTACATGCTGGTATAAATGGTGTTGACTGTAATTATTGTCATTCTTCAGCTAGACACAGTAAGCATTCGGGTATTCCTGCTGCTAATGTTTGTATGAATTGTCATACATATATAAATGAGGGTCAAGATGCTGCAGGGACGAAAGAAATACAAAAAATATATAATGCCGTTGGTTTCGATCCAGATTCTCGAACCTATATTGAAGGCTATGAACAACAGCCTATAAAATGGGTAAGAATTCATAATTTGCCGGATCATGCTTATTTTAACCATTCTCAGCATGTTGTCGCTGGAGGGTTAGAGTGTCAAGAGTGTCATGGGCCTGTTGAAGAGATGGAGGTATTATATCAATACTCAGAACTTACAATGGGTTGGTGTATAGATTGTCATAGAGAGTCTGAAGTTAAAATGGAAGGCAACAATTATTATACCCATCTTCATGAACAGTTAAAAGAGAAGTACAAAGGAGAAAAAATAACAGTAGATAAGATTGGAGGTTTAGAATGTTCAAAGTGTCATTATTAATAAATTTACAGCAATGGAAACTAAAAAGAAATATTGGAAGGGTTTAGCTCAATTAAATGATGAGCCCGTTGTAAATGATTTAATAAACAACGAGTTTAGAGAGCATTTACCAATTGATGAGTTTCTTGGCAATAAAGAGATAACAAAAGCAAATACCTCAAGAAGAGATTTTTTAAAGTTTCTAGGATTTAGTACTGCAGCTGCTACTCTTGCTGCTTGTGAGACACCTGTAGTTAAATCTATTCCTTACCTTGTTAAACCTGATGAGATTATCCCTGGAGTTGCAAATTATTATGCAAGTACAATATTTGATGGAAGAGATTTTGCAAGTGTTCTTGTAAAAACCAGAGAAGGAAGGCCAATTAAAATTGAAAATAACAATTCGTGTTCTAATGCTAGGGTTCAAGCCAGCGTACTTTCATTGTATGATTCATCTAGATTAAAATTCCCACTTATTAATGGAAAACAAGCTAATTGGACAACTGTTGATAGTGAAATTAAAAATAAACTAGCCGATTTAAAGGGTAAAAAAATTGTTTTGTTAAGCTCAACAATAATAAGTCCTACAACTAAAGAGTTAATAAAAGATTTTAGCAAAAATTATTCAAACGTTGAGCATGTGGTTTCTGATTCTATTTCTCATGATGGAATTCTAAATGCGAACCAGAAAGATTTTGGTCTACGAGCTATGCCTCATTATCACTTCGATAAGACAAACCTCATTGTTTCTTTTGGTGCTGACTTTTTAGGAAATTGGGGCTCGACTCAATATTCAAACGATTATATTAAAGGTAGAAATCCTAAAAATGGTAAAATGTCTCAACACTATCAATTTGAGACTAATTTATCTCTTACAGGAGCAAATGCAGATTATAGAACCCCAATTAAACCTTCTGAGCAAGAGGATTTATTGTATGAAGTTTATTTGGGAATAAAAGGAGGAAAAGTAAGTGATAAAAGAATATCTGTTGTAGTAAAGAAACTAAAAGAAAACAAAGGAAAATCTATAGTTGTTTGTGATAGTAATAGTACAAATACTCAACAAATAGTTAATGCTATAAATCATGAGCTAAATAACTATAATAACACAATTAATATTAATAGACCTGTTTATCTTAAGCAAGGTAATAACAATGAGTTATTAAATTTAATTGATGAAATGAACAAGGGCCAGATAGGGGCATTAATTATACATGGATCAAATCCAGTATACACATATGTAAACTCTAAAGAATTTACATCTGCTTTATCTAATGTGGAATTAAAAGTTTCTACTTCTATATATTTAGATGAAACAGCATCATTAATGAATTATGTATGTCCTGATCATCATAATTTGGAGAGTTGGGGTGATGCAAATCCAGCTCATGAAAAGTATACTTTGATGCAACCAACTATTCGTCCCTTATTTAGTACAAGGCAATTTCAAGATACTTTATTAGAGTGGTGTAATCGTTCTGGCTACCAGGATTATTTACAATCATATTGGATGTCAAAGTCTGTGGACTGGCATAAGTCATTACATGACGGATATTTTGACATTAAAGAGAGAGACCTAAATCTTCGTTATAAAAAGCCAAATTCTTTATCTCCTAAAAAATCTGTTAAAAATAGCAGTGGTGATTTAGAGCTTTCAGTTTATGAAACAATTGGAATAGGTGATGGACTACAAGCAAATAATCCATGGCTTCAAGAGTTTCCAGATCCAATCACAAGAGCATGCTGGGATAATTATTTAACAATTTCACCATCAACAGCGGATAAGTTAGGACTTAAAAACTGGAATGTTTCTAATGGTGGTTTAAATGGAGATATTGTGCTATTAAAGACTAAAGATATTGAGTTAAAAGTACCCGTTTTAATTCAGCCAGGTCAAGCAAAAGATACACTTGGAATTGCTGTTGGTTATGGTAGAGAAAAAGCAGGTAAAGCAGGTAATAATGTCGGTGTTAATGCATTTCCACTATTAAATACCAATACAGTAACTATTACTAAGACAGGTGAAGAGCATGAGTTTGCATCTATTCAGCTGCACCATACTATGATGGATAGAAATTTAGTAAAAGAAACAACTTTAAAAGATTTCATTAAAAATCCATCTTCTGGAAATAAGAGAGATAAGTATTATTACAATAAAGAAAAAGTAACTGGAGATAAAATTACCTTCTATGATGATCATGATTTAGAAACTGGTCATTTTTGGAATCTTTCAATCGATCTAACTTCTTGTACAGGTTGTGGCGAGTGTGTTATTTCTTGTCAAGCTGAAAATAACATACCAGTAGTTGGGAAAGAGGAAATTAGAAGAAGTCGTGATATGGCATGGATAAGAATTGATAGGTATTATTCCTCTGATATGACCAAAAAAATCGGAAAAGAACAAGGCTTATCTGCAGTCAAAACCTATGCTGAAATGGAGGAACCATCAGAAAATCCTGAGGTTGTATTTCAGCCTGTAATGTGTCAACATTGTAATCATGCTCCATGTGAAAATGTATGTCCTGTTGCTGCTACAACTCACAGTGATGAAGGTTTAAATCAAATGACATATAATAGATGTGTTGGTACTAGATATTGTGCTAATAACTGTCCTTATAAAGTGAGACGATTTAACTGGTTCCAATATTCTGATAATGATAAGTTTGACTTCAACATGAATGATGATCTTGGTAAAATGGTTCTAAATCCTGATGTTGTAGTTAGATCAAGAGGAGTGATTGAAAAATGTAGTATGTGTATTCAAAAAATTCAAGCATTAAAGTTAAAAGCTAAAAACTCTGGTCAACCTATAAAGGATGAGGATGCTCAAACTGTATGTGCTTCATCATGTTCAACTAACGCCATTGTATTTGGTGATCGAAACGATAAACAAAGTGAAGTATCAAAATTAAGAAAAGATGAAAGAGCATATGATTTATTGGATCACTTAAATGTTAGGCCTTCTGTATTTTATCAAACAAAGATTAGAAACAAATAATGCAAAAAGAATCTAAAATAAGAGATCCGTTAATTCTAGGTAACAAGACGTACCATGATATTACCGTTGATATTGCTAAACCAGTTGAAGGTAAAGCTAACAAATACTGGTGGATACTGTTCGGTTTGTCTGCCGCATTGATGCTTTGGGGGTTTGCATGTATGGCTTATACAATTGGAACTGGTATTGGTGCTTGGGGGTTAAATAAAACAATTGACTGGGCATGGGATATTACAAATTTTGTTTGGTGGATTGGAATAGGACATGCGGGTACTTTAATTTCAGCTGTATTATTACTCTTTAGACAAAAATGGAGAATGGCAATTAATAGATCTGCTGAGGCAATGACGATATTTGGTGTAGCTCAGGCAGCGTTATTCCCTTTAATACATATGGGTAGGCCTTGGCTAGCTTATTGGGTGTTTCCAATTCCTAATCAGTTTGGTTCTTTATGGGTTAACTTTAATTCACCATTACTTTGGGATGTATTTGCCATCTCTACTTATTTTTCCGTATCAGTTGTGTTTTGGTATATTGGTCTTATACCTGACTTTGCCATGATAAGGGACAGATTAAGTGAGAAAATAAGTCCTATGCGAAAAAAATTATATACACTAATGGCTTTTGGATGGAGTGGAAGAGCAAAACATTGGCAAAGATTTGAGGAAGTATCCCTAGTATTAGCAGGACTAGCAACTCCTCTTGTATTTTCTGTACACTCTATTGTAAGTATGGATTTTGCTACCTCCGTAATACCTGGATGGCATACAACTATTTTTCCTCCCTATTTCGTTTTAGGCGCGTTATTTTCTGGTTTTGCAATGGTTGAAACACTTTTGATTATTGTTAGAAAAGTAGTTAATATGGAAGCATATATTACAATTAAGCATATTGAATATATGAACGTAATAATTCTATTAACTGGTTCACTTGTAGGTGTTGCCTACATAACAGAATTGTTTATGGCTTGGTATTCAGGAGTTGAATTTGAACAGTATGCATTCTTAAATAGAGCAACAGGTCCTTATTGGTGGGCCTATGCAAGTATGATGACTTGTAACGTTATAGTACCGCAATTATACTGGATATATAAGATAAGAACATCTTTTGTTGCTACTTTTATTCTATCAATTTTTGTTAATATTGGTATGTGGTTTGAAAGATTTGTGATTATAGTTACATCATTACATAGAGATTTTTTACCATCATCTTGGACAATGTTCTCACCTTCATTTGTGGACATAGGAATATTTTTAGGTACAATAGGTTTCTTTTTCGTATTGTTCTTACTTTATGCTAGGTCATTTCCTGTTATTGCTCAAGCTGAGGTAAAAACAATTTTAAAATCATCAGGATCTGAATATAAAAACAAGACAAATGAGTAAAAAAGTTCTACATGCTATATTTGATGATGAAGAAGTTTTACTTTCTTCTGTTAAGGAAATAAAGGATAATGATATAGTGATCTCTGAAGTATATAGTCCTTTTCCAATACATGGGTTAGATCATGCACTTGGGCTGAAAGAAACAAGAATGGCTATCACAGCATTTATATATGGCTGTATAGGTATTATATTTGGAGGGTTGTTAATTTATTATATAATGATTTCAGGTGTAGGTAAAAGTTGGCCAATGAACATAGGGGGAAAACCAAATTGGACATTTTATCATAATTTACCATCATTTGTGCCAATTATGTTTGAATGTACTGTTCTTTTTGCTGCTCACTTGATGTCTATTACATATTTTTTTAGAAATAAACTTTATCCTGGTTCTAACTCAAAAAGTCCAGACCCAAGAACAACAGATGATAAATTTTTAATGGAAATTGAGGTGTCTGAAAATGAAGATTTAGTTCGAAAAGTGTTAAATAAAACAGGTGCAATTGAAATTAATGAAAAGACAAATGAAAAATAGTGTAATTTTATTTTTAGCTTTTTTTGTAATTCTTGGATGTGACAATGATGGTAGAGGCTATGAATATATGCCTGATATGTATCGTTCTCCTTCATTAGAAACTTATTCATCAAACAACTTCTTTAGTGACAGTTTAAATGCTAGAAAACCCGTTGAAGGAACCATTGCTAGAGGATATTTATCTTCTTTCAATTATGATGGATCTTTAGAAGGATATCTTGAAGCAGGGAAAAAAGCAAAAAATCCGTATAATTCCGATGAAATAAACTTAGAGGAGGGTAAAAAGCTTTATAATATGTTTTGTACACATTGTCATGGTGAATTAGGAGCTGGTGGTGGATCAATAACTCATCCTATTTATTCTGTAATTCCTCATTATAACGATAATAAATCTATTAGAAGACCAAATGTTTCTATGTCTGAACTAACAGCAGGACATATTTTTCATGCTATAACATATGGATTAAATGCGATGGGTCCACACGCATCTCAGTTAAGTGAAAAAGAAAGATGGCAAATTGTTTTATATGTTCAAGAATTACAAAAACTACCAGTAGAATAAATATATAATTATGTTTAAAACAAATAAAAAGACAAATTTGATTATTTCAGTAATGATTTTACTGGGAGTTATCTCTGGAATAATAGCATTTTTAGTAGATTCACATGCTGCTTGGACTAATTTATTATTTAATAATTATTTCTTTTTGGGCATCTCTCTGTTTGCTGTATTTTTTGTTGCATTACAATATGTTTCTGAAGCAGGTTGGTCGACTATAATTAAGAGAATACCAGAGGCAGTAATGACTTTTTTGCCAGTCACGGGTGTTATTATGCTTTTTATTGTAGTTGCAGCTGCTTTGCATTGGAATCATATTTATCATTGGATGGAACCAGGAATAACAGATCCAACAGCTGAAAATTACGATAAAATAATTGCTGGTAAAAAAGAATATCTTAACATACCTTTTTTTCTCATTCGTTCATTCATTTATGTTATCATTTGGGTGTTTTGTGCAAAAAAGCTTAGAGATCTATCATTAGAAGGAGATTTAGAGGGGGGTATAGGTGAAAAATCTTATTGGAAAGGCTTAAAGGTTGCAGGGTGGTTCATTGTACTGTTTGCAGTTACAAGTTCAACAGCATCTTGGGACTGGATTATGTCTATAGATACACATTGGTTCAGCACACTATTTGGTTGGTATATATTTAGTGAGTGGGCTACAATAGGATTTGCATCTATTTTATTACTCACTCTTTATGTTCATAAACAAGGATATTTAAAAGATCTAAATGATAGTCATATACATGACTTAGGAAAATTTGTTTTTGCTTTTTCTATTGTATGGACTTATATGTGGTTTTCACAGTTTATGTTGATATGGTATGCTAATATTCCGGAAGAAGTAGCCTATCATTTACAGAGAATTGAATCTCCAAATTATAGATTTTTATTTTGGTTCAGTTTGATTATTAACTTTTTGTTGCCAACAATATTATTAATGAGTAGAGACGCAAAACGAAATATTAATAGACTAATGTTTGTTTGTGTAGCAATACTATTTGGACACTGGATTAACTCTTATTTGTTATTTGCACCAGGAACTTTATTTGATCACGGCCATTTAGGATTTTTAGAAGTTGGTATGGGAATAGGTTTTATAGGTCTATTTTTAAAAGTGGTATTTTATAATTTGGGTAAACGAGATGTGGAAATAAAGCATCATCCATTCCTTGATGAAAGTAAGCATTTACATACATAGTTATTATTAAACTCGCATTAATTTATTTTTTCTTTGTTAAATTTGTAAATAATGTCAGATGATATTTACAATACAGAAACCGATGACTTAGAAAATGAACAAGTTCTAAGACCTAAACTATTTTCAGATTTTGAAGGTCAAAATCAAGTAGTTGATAATCTAGAAATTTTTATTGAAGCTGCAAAACAAAGGGGTGACGCGCTTGACCACGTATTATTACATGGACCCCCTGGATTGGGAAAGACAACCTTAGCAAATATTATTGCTAACGAATTAGAAGTAAATATTAAAACAACATCAGGTCCTGTTTTGGATAAACCCGGCGATCTTGCAGGGTTACTAACTAATCTTGAAGAAAGAGATGTCTTATTTATTGATGAAATACATCGACTTAATCCGATTGTCGAGGAATACTTATATTCTGCGATGGAGGATTATCAAATTGATATTATGATTGAGTCAGGTCCAAATGCTCGTACTGTACAAATTAAAATAAATCCTTTTACATTAATTGGAGCAACAACAAGATCAGGTTTATTAACTTCGCCATTAAGAGCTAGATTTGGAATTAACTCGCGTTTAGAATACTACAAGACAGATCTTCTTTCCAAAATAGTTAATAGATCTTCAATGATACTTGATGTTCATATTAATAAGGAAGCAACATCTGAAATTGCTAGAAGAAGTAGAGGTACACCAAGAATTGCAAATGCTTTACTTCGTAGAGTTAGAGATTTTGCTCAAATAAAGGGTGATGGAAATATTAATAATGAGATAACTAAATTCGCCTTAAATGCCTTAAATGTTGATGAGCATGGACTAGATGATATGGATAATCGTATTCTATCAACTATAATTGAAAAATTTAAAGGGGGCCCAGTTGGGTTAACAACTATTGCAACAGCAGTTGGGGAACAATCTGGTACAATTGAGGAGGTATATGAACCATTTTTAATCATGGAAGGTTATATCATGAGAACTCCAAGAGGACGTCAAGCTACTGACAAAGCTTTTAAACATTTGGGTTTAGAAAAATCTAATGACGAACAAGGTAATCTTTTTTAAATTGCTTGATCATATACATCTAATATAGTCTTCTTGTATTGTGTGAATGTTGCTAAAGCCCATATTTTTAGAAGTATTACCTCTTTTTTGTCAAGCCAACCAATATTCTTATATAATTCTTTTTTAAATAATTTTTTATCAAAACTTACACTATTTAAAATTTTTTTACTGAATTCGAGCATTGTAATAATTTTTAATCATTATGATAACATAAATATTATAAATTTATTGTTCTCCCCACATATAATGATCATGTTTAATTTCAGCTAAATTAATTACCCTATCAACAACCGTCGCTGCAAGTTCTTCAAAATTTTGGGGTTTACTATAAAACGATGGTGTGGCGGGGCAAATTATTCCACCAGAACTAGTAATTTTTTTCATATTTTCAATATGAATCAAATTATATGGAGTTTCTCTAGCTACTAAAATTAATTTACGTCTTTCTTTTAGTACTACATCAGCAGCTCTTGTGGTAAGATCATTGGATATTCCATTTGCTATTCTACCTATTGTTCCCATTGAAGCGGGGCAAACAATCATAATATTGTAATTTGCTGATCCGGATGCAAAAGGTGCTGAAAAATCTAATTTTGAATAATGGTTTAAATTATAATTTTTATAATCTTCGTTGTCAAGCTCTTGTTTCCATACATATTTTGCATTATCAGACATAACTAATCCGATAGATTCGATTTGACTTTTTAATGTTACTAATTTATCAAGTAATACTTTAGCGTATATTGCTCCACTTGCTCCAGTAATTGCAAGAATTATTTTGTGTTTTTTCATATGTGATAATAAATTGAAAAGTTAATTGTTGTATTGTATTTTCCTTTCTTAACCGAGTTATAAGTTGATGAGTTATTATAATCTTCATTTCCAATTGGCAAAATCGAATTTGTTAACCTTGAATTTAAGCTAATATTATGATTTATAAAATAATTTAGACCTAATGCTAGACTCAAGTCGTTCTTAATAAATGGATCTATTGTACTATTAATTTCTCCTATGTTATCTATGTAATAACCATTTATTAATTGGGCCCACTGAATTCCAAATTCATATTCTAACGTTTCATTATAGTTAAGCTTTAATAACATTGGAACTTCAATGTAGCTTAAATTAATGTATGGTTTGTTATAGTTTTCAGATTCCTCATTAATTATATCAGGATTTCTACTTCCTTTTTGTATATATACTATTTCTAATTGAAGACTGTTTCTGCTTGATAGTATTCTATTTGTAAAACCACCAAAAACTAAGCCGGCTTTATTAAATCCTGCAAGATCGTCTCCAGAAACTTGAGATGTGCTTAATCCAAGAATAACACCACCCTTAAACTCTTGACAATTACAGTTTATATGCATTACAATGATAGTTAAAATAAAAAATATTTTTTTCATATTATCTAAAACTAATACCAGCTCCTAATGTTGCAACTGGGTATTTTGAAATAGTGTAATTTGCTTGTAGTGCAAGTATAGCAATATTAAACCTAAATCCTAAATTTGCTCTTATTTCGGTTTTACTTTCGTATTCAATATTTGTCAATTCTTCTGCATTTAGTTCAAGCGCACCAACTGCATAATTACCATCAATTTTAAATGATGATTTTGAGGAGTTATAACCTATACTAGCATAAGGGGTAAACATTAAAATTTTTTTAGATAAAATTATATTTGCTGTTATAGCTTCAACATCAAAAGCAAGTTCATTATTTCTATTTCCTATAACATTCTCTATAACAATAGTAGAGTTGAATTTAGTATAACCTCCTTGAACAGAAAAACTAATAGGTAATATTTTCCCCCCAGGTATCCATTGAAGTAAATCATGCTTTATACCAAATCCATATAAATTTATTTGGTCTACTTTTCCTGCATTTATTTTTGGTAGATATCTAATGTTAATTTCAGTACCCTTTATTAATCCTATTCCTGTTTGTACAATCGGAACTGGAAAAACAGGTATATTTAGACCAGATGGCATTTTTATACTGTTGCCATTATATGTTATTTCAGATGGTTTTTTCTCTCCAACAATAGTAGGTGTTTCACCCCCACTGAAAGAATTACCACCAATTTCAGATATTAAGAACATTTTATATGATTCAGGAATTAAAACAATATTACCAGATATAGTAATATCAAAACCGCCAAATTTATGTGGTTTGGCCGTATTATACCACCCATTGTTTAATCCAGCTGAAAAACCATCTGCTATTGGTCTAATATATTCTTTAAGAATATTTTTCCCATAGTAAATGTCAAGATCACTTTGTGAATAAGTCAAAGTAGAGCAGAATAGTAAAATACTTAGTATTCTTTTTTTAAACATAAATTAATTTAAGATTGCTTCTTCAACCTGAACAATTTCTTTGTTTTCAGTATTATATATGAATGCGATAACAGTCATGTTATTAATATTCCAGCCACCTGAATTTCCATTCCCTAGTTCTATACTATTTGAATAATCAATATTAACTTGTTCAAGACTACTAATATCATAGCTATATTCTTTTTCAATTATTTGTCCACTTGCAAGTTCATAACTATTAGAAATAGATTCATCTGCAATAACGCTTCTGAGTATATGATTATGTTCGTAATTTTCTACTTCTTCTTGTCCATCTTTCTGCCAATTAATGATATTATTTTCTGCTAAGCAGATAAATATATTATGCTTATTTAGTAGTGTATTTACTACTTCAGTATTTATATATATATTGCTGTTATCTGATGTGATAGAAATTTTAAAATCTATCTCTTTTCTTAGTTCTTCAGCAACTATTCCTGCCCATTCATCTTTCCCAAGTTGATGATTAGAGGGGTAAGACAGTCTATTTACCATTCCTCTTGGTAGTCCTAGATTCGATATAGAAAAGGTTTCATCCCAATTATCTCCCCATTGTGTTCTAAAATCATATTGAAATTTGGGAGCTTGACTTTCAGGATATGGTCTAGCAAAAGTTTTACTTACATGTATTGCTAATGCAATTACTTGATTTCCATAAATATCTTGTATAGCTTTTATTTCTCTTCCAGCTTCAGGACAATTAGGACAAAGATGACCAGTATAATCTTCAATTAAAACTTTTTTTTCAGGATTTACATAAGAATCATAATCTGCAATGTAAGGACCCTCTTCAATATCACATGATATTATTAATAATAATGTTGAAAATACTAAAATATTATTTTTCATATTAAAAACTTGATGATACACTTATATTAAATCCATTTGATGAGGGTACAAGTTTACAAATTCCTCCTACACAAAAAATACCTTCTCTTTTTTTTCCATAACCTATTTCAAAGCGATTACTTTTTTTAGAGTAACCAACATTTAAATTTAAATAATGAAGTCTTTTTTTTGAATCCTCATGGCCCCAGTTATACATGTCTTGAACAGTAAAAAACCAGTTTGGAGAAACTGTATATTCAATTAATCCCATACTCCAATCTCCTTCAGCTAATTTTTCTGCTTCTTTTAGTTGTTGAGAAAATAAATTTTGAAACTCCATTCTAATAGTATGACCTTTCTTAATTTTATATGTAATGTCAGCAACTATAATTGATGAGCTAATCATTCCATTTTCACCTTTAGTTTTCCCCTCTAGAAAATCTTTATTGTAAATTTGATTAGCTAAAACGAATGTCGATCTTGTTTTTTTGTTTATCTTTTTATTTAATTCTAAATTGATATCTTGAAAAAATAATTCTTGTGCAAAACATAAAATCATTGGAGTATAATTAACCTGGTCATTTAGAAATGAACTACCATAATTTCCACTCAGTCCGTTCATTCTAGACATATTTAAATTTAATTTCGTTCCATATTTTCCTCCCAAAAAGGTTCCTTTTTTAATATTTAAAAACAAATCTAGTTGTACACCAATTTCACCATCCAATTGAATAGCATATGGATATAGAGTGAGTAATGAATAAGTATGAGGTTTGCTTAAAGTTGGCACATAATTAATTAAATATGCTTTACCATCTCTATCTCTATCAGATTTAAACGTCATATTATCAATCCGATGAAGAGCTGCAGAGATACCAAATCCTTTTTTTGAGTAATTTAGATTTGTTAAAAATGCACTTCCGCTAGCATAGTTCATTTGACTTTCTGTTAAAACATTAGCTGGGTCATTAACTTTATATGCAAATTCGGTGTAAGAGTTCCATCCACCATTATTTACATTTAATCTTGTAGCATATGCTCCGACATTTTGTGGAATTTTAAAAGCTATGTTTGATCTTTCTTGATACCTACTTACAAAACTACCACCAATGGAAAACTGAGTTTTAATGTTTGAATTAAATAATTCGTTAATATTTACTTCTACATCAATACCTCTAAAGATTCCATCTGCATATGTAAAATGAGTTCTACTTTTTCCAATGAATCCTTTAATATTAGTTGCTTTCAATCCATCATATTTTAATCTTACTCCGTCCATGGCGTTGTCAATACCTAATCCTTTTTCTTCATAACTTCTAAAAATGAGTCCAGTACCAAATTGTTCATAAAAATTACCTGCAGTAATTTCTAGTTCATATAGTTTATAAGTGGCGTATTTAAATGGAATTCCATTTCCTTTAAATTCAGGGTCAAAATCAGCTAATGCATTTAGATAACTTTCATATCTAATACCAGTTCTAAAATTTCCTTTTATGTAATTTAAGTTTAAATAAGCATTGCTTAAAACAATTTCGTCGGCAGCTTGTGCGTCAATTAAAATATCTTCCTGATAACTTTGAAGAGAAAGGTTAAAATCTCCATTTATCTGTCCTTCTTGACCAAACAAAACATAGTTAGATAATATGAAAAAAAATATAAAAAATCTTTTTTCCATTTACTCTATTAAGTTTTGTATTTCATCAAATAGTTCATCTTCATCTCCATCAACATAGCCTCTATGTTGCCAAACGATTTCTTTTTTACTATTGAGTAAAAAAGTATGAGGAACAGTTGATACTCCCATGGCTCTTTTTAGGTCACCATTAGGGTCTAGGTACACTTCGTATTCCCAGCCAACTGAATTTACATATGGAGCTACTTTTGACATGGATCTAGTGTCATCAATGGAAATAGCAATGATTTTAACACCAGTTTCATCTTGCCATTCATCGTAAACTTCAGCTATATTATTTAATTCTTTTTTGCATGGTTTACACCATGTAGCCCAAAAATTTATAACAATAGGCATTTCATCGTTGTCAATTGAATTAATACTTATTGATTTTCCATTTATTGTCTTTACGTCAACTGATGGAAGTAATTTATTTTGTGAATATGTAGTTGTTGTAATGATAAAAAATAGTAGGGCAATGATTCTTGTTTTCATGATATAAATTTATTAGATACAAATATACTTATAATTAGTTAGTGAAAAAATTAAGTCATTATTTATAAAAAAAACCCTGAAGTATTTATCAGGGTTTTTTTGAGTAAGTATGATTTTATTAACGAGAAATAATGATTTTTTTAACAACATTACCATTTTCAGTATCAGCATCTATGAAATACACGCCGTTTTGTAATAAAGTAGTATTGATTTTTTTATCATTTTTTGTTGTATAAACTAATTTTCCAAAAACATCATAAATGTCTAATGTAATATATTTACCATCAATTGATATTATGTTATCAGCAGGATTAGGATAAATTGAAATCCCATTAATTTTTTCATTCACTGAAGATACTATACAACTCGCTTGACAAGAAGACAATGTACTGAATGCTCCATTACCGGTTCCTGGGTCAAAGCAGTTACCTTGACCATCACAGTCCCATGATGCTGCGGGTCCTGTTCCATTAGTTTCAAAATAATCTTCTTTATCATAAAAGTTAGAAAAGCTCATTGCTGAGCCTCCACCTGCTATTACAGTTCCATTTGCATCAGTTACAGTGTATGAGCCTTGACCATACGTACAGCATATACCATCCCCATATGTATCTACGAAAATGAAAGAGTAACATTTATTTGGATCTAAATTTGCGGTTACAGTCGGCTGAACTGAGCTAGCTGTCAACGATCCAATAGGTGCTGAAGCTACAACATTGCCGCTTTCATCTTTTAATTCCCATCCGTTTTCAGCGTTTCCGTACTGATCTGTTGTAACATCAATTGTTACGGTTCCAGCCATTACTGCAGATTGAACTTGACCTGCTGCTAAAAATTGATTAAAAGTAACAGAAGAATTGTCATTGTTTGTGTTTTGATCTGTGTTACCATTTGGATTAGATGTTGAGACATTTACAGTATTATTTGATGCAGGAGTAAAAGTAACGTTAGGTATTGTTATAGTTTCAGTACCTGCTGATGGTAGATTTCCAGACCATGCATAAGTTTGGGTTGTACCACTATTTATTGAATAGTTGATATCTAAAGATGTTAAAGGTACATTACCATAATTTCTAAAAGTAACCTCAATATCAGTAGTTGAACCGCATATAACATCATTAGCTGAAGAACTCATGCAGTACGCATCAAATGAATTTGCAAATATTACATTAGGATATATTTCTGTCCCTGTAATAATTTCTTGCTGTCCTTCAGCTACAAAAGCAACAATAGCAATATTTGTTGGGTCAAGAGCAACACCATTAATATCAGCAGGCATAGTCCAAGTAAATTGGTCTGCATACAAACTACCAGGAGTTAAAGTGTTAATTGGTACTCCCCACTGACCAGTCATCATGTGTCTTAGCATGTGTTGATGGTTGTAGTTTCCATTTGCTAAAATAGCGGTTGGATTAAACTGTGAGCCACCAGTTTGCGGGCCTTCAACATTATTTTGAACTACAGCTACATTAAGCATGTTAGAAGTTACTGTTTGTGCTCCTGTATAGTAAACTTCAACATCTACCGTTAGGACATTTGTTGCCATATCAACATTAGCTTGTATTCCAACATTAACAGGTGAGGCTACATTCATAATTTGGTTGGCAGCGCCAGTCCAATCTCCTCTACTCATAGCAGTAATACCACCGCTAAACACATGTCTGTTTACTGTTCCACTTGGATATCCAGAAACACCGCTTTGTGAAGCAATATTAGATCCAATTGGATCAACTCTAAAATCTGTTCCAGGACCTTGTGGGTTAGCATAACCACCTGTATGTATATTAATTAAAAATACATCGTTTGGATTGGCGTTGTGTAAATCTTGTGCAATTCTATGTCCATCAGGGCAGTATACACAGCTTATTCCCGTAAACTCTTCTAAAATTACATTTTTATTTTCGGGTTGAGTACTAACAAATGTTTGGGCATTAATTGTAAACACACAAAAAATTGTTAATAAAATAATGAGTAAATTATTTTTCATATTTTAATTTTATAAATTATCAAGGTAACAAATATAACACTAAATTATTATAAAAAAGACAAGTTAGATTATTTAATTTACCTCAACATCTATGATAAGATTTTTTATATATTTGCTAAAACACAATTTCATGAAAAAGTTATTAATTTTAGTTCTCATTTCATCCTTTTATTTTAATGTTAATGCACAAAGTTTATCGGTAACTGGTAGTGAGTTTGCTAATCCATTAGGAAATGACCCTTGTTTGCAAACCTCCGCATCTTTAACAGTTAGAAATATTTCATCAACAACACATGATGTGCTTTGTGAGAAAATTATTATTGATACTGCAGCAGGAACAGAAAATTTTTTTTGCTGGGGTGCAAATTGTTATGGTTCAGAAACGTATATTTCAACTGATCATAACACTCTAGATCCTGGAGAGGTTGACAATGTTGATTTTGGAGGTTATTATGACGCATATTGCAATCCGTCTACAGCAACCGTCCAGTACTGTTTTTACCCTGATACAGATCCAACAGATAGAACATGTGTTACAATTATATATAATGCAATGTTGAGTAATAGTGTAAGTGTTATTTCTGATAATCAGACTTATTTCTACCCTAACCCATCATCAACTACTACAAGATTCATATTTTCTGAAAAAAATTGCTCAAATTTAATTGTACTTGATAATTTAGGTAAAACTGTAAAAAACATTAATATATATAACCAACAATCAATAAATATGGATATTTCAGATTTGCACCATGGCATATATTTTGCTCAGCTGTTTAAAAACAATAGAATTATATCAACCAAAAAATTAATAATTCAATAAAAAAAATTTATAACTTTTTTAAAACCCTGCTCTGTTACTAAAGTGTAGGGTTTTAATTTATAAATACCCAAATAAAAAATGATAACACATATTAAAGGTAAGTTAGTTGAAAAAACTCCAACATTTGTCGTATTAGATGTAAATGGTGTTGGTTATCATATAAAGATTTCACTACAAACATTTTCATCAATTAAAGATGATAACTGTAAATTATATACACATCTTTCAATAAAAGAAGACTCGCATACACTTTTCGGTTTTTTTGAGAAAAGCGAAAGAGAATTATTTATAAAATTAATTTCTGTTTCAGGAGTTGGACCAAGTACTGCACAAATAATTTTATCAACATATAATTCTCAAGAAGTTATACACTATATAACCTCTGCTGATGTAAATGCTATTAAAAGTGTCAAAGGTATTGGTTCTAAAACTGCGCAAAGAATTATAGTAGACTTAAAAGATAAACTAAGTCAAATTAATGATTCTTCTGATTTAATATTTGATAAAATAGACAATACAATTAAACAAGAAGCGTTATCTGCATTGAATGCCCTTGGATTCGGAAAAAAAATTGCTGAAAGTAAAATAGATAAAGTTTTAAAAATGAATCCAGATATTGATAATGTTGAAGAACTTGTGAAGACTACTTTAAGTCAGATGTAAATTCGTTAAGAATTGAAAAAAATATTATATATATTAGTAATTATTGTACTTTTTAATGTTAGAGCTTTTGCTCAGTTTAATCAATTAAATTTAGACACAACACTTAACTATCCGTTTAACAATTCTCAAGTAGGAGGGTTGTTTTTAAATAATCCTTCAAATTTTAAAACTAAGATAATATACGACCCATCATTAAATCTATATTTTTTCGAAAGTAAAATAGGAACATTAAGTAGTGGTTTGAGTAAAAGTTTTTCTTTTGAAGAGTATAACGATTTACAAACTAAAAATATCCTTTCTGATTATTGGAGTAATAAAAGTAGGCAGCGTCTTTTAAATAACAAAAGTTTTTCTGGTTTACCTAAATTATATGTGCCTGGAAAAACTTTTGATAGAATATTTGGAGGTAATGCAGTCGATATTAGACCACAAGGATCTGCAGAGCTGATATTTGGATTAAAGACAAATAGACTTGATAATCCTGCACTTACTGAAGATCAAAGAAAAACTACATCTTTTGATTTTGAAGAAAAAATTCAAATGAATGTGATTGGTAAGATTGGTGATAAATTAAAGTTAACAACTAATTTTAATACCGAAAGTACTTTTGATTTTGAGAATCAAATGAAGTTGGAATATACAGGTTACGAAGATGAAATTATCAAAAAAATTGAAGTAGGAAACGTTAGTCTGCCTCTTAATGGAACATTAATTACAGGCAGTCAATCACTTTTTGGTTTAAAAACACAACTTCAATTTGGAAGAACCACTATTACTGGTATACTATCTCAGCAAAAAAGTACTACTTCTGAAATTGAAGTTAATGGAGGAGCTCAAACATCAGAATTTGATGTTTATGCTGATCAATATGAAGCAAACAAACATTATTTTTTATCTCATTATTTTAAAGATAATTATGATGTTGCGCTTCAAAATTTACCTTTTATTAATTCTCCAATTAACATCACAAAAATTGAGGTTTGGATCACAAACAAGACAGGTACTACAAACGATACTCGTAATATTATATCCTTTTTAGATTTAGGTGAAACAACAGCTAATATATACAACACACAATTTACTACTTCAAATGGAGGTTTATTCCCGGACAATAATGCAGCTAACGACTTATTTACGACTTTAACCACAAATTTTTCTGAGATAAGGAATATTAATAATGCTAACTCTGTTTTATCTCCCGCTATATCATTAAATTTTTTAAATGGTCAAGACTATGAAAAACTTGAAAGAGCAAGAAAATTGTCAGAATCAGAATATACTTTACACCCTCAGCTTGGCTACATATCTTTAAATCAAGCTTTAAACAATGATGAGGTCTTAGCTGTTTCTTTTCAGTACACAGTTGGAAATAAAACATATCAGGTTGGGGAATTAACATCAACTGGGCCGGATGCTCCTGATGCGTTAATTTTAAAAATGCTTAAGGGAACTAATTTTTCTCCTAATTTACCAAATTGGCATTTAATGATGAAAAATATATATGCTATTGGAGCATATCAAATGAGTAGAGAAGGATTTATATTAGATGTTGTTTATGAAAATTCTGAAGAATCTGGGGCATTAACAAACTATATAAGTGAAGGAACTATTGAGGGTATTCCATTAATCAGGTTATTAAATTTAGATAATTTAGATCAACAAATGGAGGCAAGATCTGATGGTTTATTTGACTTTATTGAAGGAGTAACAGCACGATCCTCAAATGGTAGAATTATTTTTCCTGTAAGAGAGCCATTTGGATCGTACTTCCAAAGTAAGTTCTCTGATTTAAATATTGCTAAAAAATATATTTATCAAGCTTTGTATGATTCAACTATTACAGTTGCTCAACAATATCCAGAGTTAAACAAATTCAGATTAAAAGGAAGTTATCAATCTTCTTCAGGAGCAGAAATCAGATTAAATGCAATGAACGTACCTGAAGGTTCAGTTACAGTAACTGCAGGATCGCAAAAACTTATTGAGAATCAAGATTACACTGTTGATTACATGCTTGGAAGAGTTACGATTATTAATGAGGGAATTTTAACATCAGGCGTACCAATAAAAATTTCATTAGAAAACAATTCTATGTTTGGTATCCAAAATAAAACCTTACTTGGATTACACGCAGATTATGAAATAAATAAGGATTTTGTTCTTGGGGCAACCATGCTAAATTTAACTGAAAGACCTTATACTCAAAAAATAAATACTGGAGAAGAACCTATTTCCAATACAATTTGGGGTATGGATGGTAATTATCAAACTGATGTTCCTATGCTAACAAAAATTATTGATAAATTACCATTAATAGAAACTAAACAAAAATCATCTTTAATTGCTACAGCTGAATTTGCTCATCTTATACCAGGTCATCATCGAGCGGTGGGCAAAAACGGTGTTTCATACATTGATGATTTTGAAGCAAGTAAAACTTCAATAGATATTAAAAATATGAGTGCATGGAAATTGTCTTCAATTCCAATTGGTAATGAGCAAGATTTGGTTTTTCAAACATCAGGCGAATTTTCAGGATTTTTTGATCCATTAAATTATGGGTCAAAAAGAGCGAAATTAGCTTGGTATGTTATAGACCCTTTATTTTATCGTAATATTTCAATTACACCTAGTAATGTCAACCAAACTTTAAATTTATCTAATGGAAATACAATTAAACAACAGTCTTATCATTATTCAAGAGAAGTTTTAGAGAATGAAGTTTTCCCTAATAAAGATCCTGATTTAGGTAGTCAAATTACAAACTTATCTACTCTAGATATTGCATACTACCCGTTTGAGAGAGGGCCATATAATTATACTGTAAATAATATTGATTCTGAGGGGGTCTTAGATAATCCAAGATCAAATTGGGCAGGAATAATGAGAAAATTAGAAACTAACGATTTTGAGTCTGCTAATATTGAGTTTATAGAATTCTGGTTAATGGATCCTTTCAACTCTGAAGATGGTTTAATTAATCACTCTGGAGGTGATATGTATATTCATTTAGGTAATATTTCAGAAGATATCTTAAAGGATGGTTACAAAAGTTTTGAAAATGGATTTCCAACATCAGCTAATATAGAAAATGTTGATACAACCTCTTGGGGAAGGGTTCCTACAAATTTTTCAATAGTAGATGCTTTCGATAATGACCCAATTTCAAGACAGTTTCAAGACATTGGATTAGATGGATTAAATAATAGTGATGAAAGATTGTTTTTTGATTCTATTTATTTATCTAAATTAGAAAATTTATATGGATCATCATCTCAAGCCTATTTAAACGCTAATAATGATCCTTCTGCAGATGACTTTCATTATTTTAGAGGAACTGATTTTGATAATAATGCTACAACAATTTTGGAAAGATATAAAGACTTTAATAACACTGAAGGTAACTCTGTGACTTCTGAAAATTCACCCGAAAGTTATCCAACAGCAGCATCTACACAACCTGATTCAGAAGATTTAAATAGAGACTATACCTTGAGTGAAACTGAAAGTTATTTTCAATATAAATTAAGACTATTTCCAAATATGCAAATTGGAGATAGTTATGTTTCAGATATATTAGAAAATACTGTCAAAACTGAAAATGGTTCATCTAGAAAAATAAAATGGTATCAGTTTAGAGTTCCAGTTTATCAACCACAAAAAGTAGTTGGAGGGATAAATGATTTCAAATCAATAAGATTTATGAGATTGCTATTTACTGATTTTTCAGAACCAATAATTTGTAGATTTGCATCTTTTGATTTGGTAAGAGGTGAATGGAGAAGATATAGTTTTGATCTTTCACAGCCAGGTGAATATATACCAATAGATGATCAAAACAATACTTTGTTTGATGTTTCTGCGGTAAATATTGAAGAAAACGGTAATAGATCTCCAGTTAATTATGTTTTACCACCAGGAATTGAACAAGAAATTGACAATACAACAACAGCTACAAGACAACAAAATGAACAATCATTGGTTCTTAAAGTGTGTAATTTAAAGGATGGAGATGCCAGAGCTGCATATAAAACAACAGATATTGACGTAAGGTCATATAAAAAACTAAAAATGTTTGTTCATGTGGAGGGGGAAAATGATGATCTTAACTTCGGTGATTTATCCTGTTTTATAAGGCTAGGAACAGATTTTTCATCAAATTTTTATGAATATGAAATTCCATTAAAACCAACACCTCATTTTTCTAGCTCACCAACAGAAATTTGGCCAGTGGAAAATAATATTGATATTGACTTTGAAATTTTTCAGCTTGTTAAGCAAGAAAGAAATTTTTATTCAAGTGATATTACTACACCTTACGAGACCAACATGTCAGGAGGAACAGTAACTGTAGTCGGAAATCCTAACTTATCTCAAATTAAAACTATAATGATTGGAGTAAGAAATCCAAAAAAAGAGTCTATTGAAAGTTCAGATGATGGGCAACCGAAATGTGGACAAATATGGGTAAATGAGCTAAGACTTACTGACTTTGATGACTATGGTGGATGGGCAGCAAATAGTCGTTTAACAACACGAATAGCTGACTTTGGAAACGTAACACTATCTGGAAATATGAGTACAATTGGTTTTGGATCCATAGAAAAGAAAGTTAATGAAAGACAGAAATATAATGCTTATCAATACGACTTTTCATCAACATTTAATTTAGGTAAATTGTTTCCTCAAGAATTTGGAGTTAAAGCTCCAATGTATATAGGTGTTTCTGAATCCTTCAAAAATCCACAGTATAACCCTTTGGATCCAGATATTTTATTTTCCACGTCATTAAAAACACTTGAAACAAAGGATGAAAGAGATTCGTTAAAATATATTGCACAAGATTACGTGAGTAGAAAGAGTATAAATTTTACAAACGTCAGAAAGACCAGAGTTCAAAAAAAAGGTGAGAAACCAAAGAAACAGAAAGTATATGATATTGAAAATTGGACATTGTCATATTCTAAAAACAAAACATTAATCCGAAATATTAATACAGAGTATAACAGAACTATCAATTATAGAGGAGCAATAACATATAACTTTAATACTCAGCCTAAAAATATTAAACCATTTGGAAAAATCAAATTTCCAAAATCACCTTACTTTAGAATAATAAAGGATATCAATTTTTATACAATGCCTAAAACCTTTTCATTTAGAACAGACTTGGATAAAAATTATAATGAAACTAAATTAAGAAACTTAAGCAACTCTAATTTAATTATATATCCAACTTACAATAAATTGTTTAACTGGAACAGAATGTATGATATAAAGTATGATTTGACAAGAACATTGAAGTTAGATTTTAACGTTACGCATAGAGCTAATATTGATGAGCCATCAGGAAGATTATCAAAGTCAGATCCACTTTATAGGCAAAAAATGGATACAATATGGTCAAATTTCAGGAATTTTGGTAGACCAACATCTTATAGACAAGTTTTAGGTCTAAATTATCAAGCACCACTAAACAAAATTCCAATTTTAAATTTTTTGTCTTTAAATACAAGATATAATTCTACTTATGATTGGATTTCAGCTCCAGTTACACTAAGAAATTTAGGAAATAATATTCAAAATTCAAGAAATAGACAGTATAATGGTCAAATTAACTTAACAACGTTATATAATAAAGTACCTTATTTTAAAAAGATTAATCAAGTATCAAGAAGAGTGCAATCCAGAAATAATAGTAGAAAAGAAGATAATTTTGAGAACAATAAAAAAGATTTGAATGGACAATATGAAATTTTAAAACATTTAACAAGATTAGTTCTAGCAGTAAAAAATGTATCAGTAAATTATTCTTTAAATGAAGGTACATTCATACCTGGATATAAATTTCAACCTCACTTTTTAGGAATGAAGTGGGATGAAATGGCTCCCTCATTACCATTTGTGTTTGGTAGTCAAAATGATATACGAATCCGTGCAGCCAGTAGTGGATGGCTAACTGTAGATTCTACTCTTAACACTATGTATAATCAAAATAAATCAACAAATTTAACTTTAAGAAGTACTGTTGAACCGTTTAAACAATTTCGTGTAGAATTAACAGCTAATAAAACAACTTCAAACAACCAAAGTGAGTATTTCAGGTGGAATTCTCAGTTAGATCAGTTTAGTTCATTTAGTCCAAACCAATCTGGAAGTTACAGTATTTCATTTATTTCATGGAGAACAGCATTTATTTCTGACAATGATGATTATCAGTCATCTGTCTTTGGTAAATTTAGAGGTTACAGAATTGATATAGCTCAGCAGTTAGCAGCAAATAATCCAAATTTCAATGGTGGGATAGATCCAAATACCGGCTTTCCAATTGAATACGAAATATCATCTAGTGGTGATACAATTATAACTGGTGGCTATGGTCCAACATCACAAGAAGTAATGATACCGGCTTTTTTAGCTGCTTATGCTGGATCAAATCCTTTGAGTTCAAATCTTACAGCATTTCCAGCAATCCCAAGACCTAATTGGAGAGTAACTTATGATGGTTTAGTAAGAATACCGTTTTTAAATAAAAAATTTAAAACATTTAGTATTTCTCACGCATATCGATCATCATACTCTGTAGGTTCTTATCAAACTAATTTAGATTATGGCGATGGAGATAACTTTAATATAAATAATATGAGTTATCATGTTGATAAGGAAATTTCTCAAGTTACAATAAATGAACAATTTAGTCCTTTATTTAAATTAGACATGCTTTGGAAAAATAGTTTTCTCTCAAAATTAGAGTTTAAAAAAAATCGAATGTTAGCACTTTCTTTATCCAACAATCAAATAACAGAAACATCCACTAACGAATATGTTTTTGGTTTAGGTTATAGAGTAAATGATTTAAAATTTAGATTTATTTCTGGAATGAATAAACAAAAAGTTAGCTCTAATTTAGATTTAAAATTAGATTTTAATATAATGAGCAACAAAACGGTAATTAGAAAGGTAATTGAAGATATTGAACAAATAACAATGGGGCAACAGATTATGAAAATTAATTTTTCAGCAGATTATGTAGTAAATCAAAGAGTTAATTTTAAATTATTTTATGATAGAGTAATTACTAATCCTTTTGTTTCGACAACTTTTCCTGGAGCAATTACTAACGCTGGATTTAGTTTGCGATTTACTTTAGCCGGATAATTTTGTGAGAAGTTAAAATTATGTATTTTTGAAAAAAAAAATGAATTTTCCAAAAGAACTAAAATATAGTAAAGATCATGAATGGTTAAGAATCGATGGGGATATTGGCTATATTGGTATTACTGAATTTGCTCAAAGAGAACTGGGGGATATAGTTTTTGTAGATGTCGATACTGAAGGTGAAAAGCTAGAAAAGGAAGAGGTTTTTGGGTCAATTGAAGCTGTAAAGACTGTATCAGATTTGTTTATGCCTATATCTGGAGAAGTTATTGAAGTTAATACAAAATTAGATGAAAATCCTGAGTTAGTTAATACTGATCCCTATGGTGATGGGTGGATTGTAAAAATACGTATAAATTCAGTGAGTGAATCTGACGAGTTGTTGTCAAATTCAGATTATGAACAACTAATTGCTTAAATAAGTTATATATGGAGATTAAGAAAAATCCAAAAGTTGATTTAGAGAAAAAAAGAAGTTTGTATTTACAGATTGGTTTTGTTATTGCTTTATTGCTTGTTTATGCCGCTTTTGAATATAAAAATTATGATAAATCTAGTTATAATTTAGGAGATTTAAATTTAGACGATTTAGAAGAAGAAATTATTCCAATTACTAAACAGGAACAAAAACCTCCACCTCCACCTCCACCTCCGCCTGAAATAATAGAAATTGTTGAAGATGAAGTTGAGATTGAAGAAGAACTAGAGATAGAAGATACTGAGTCTGATGAAGACGAAATTATAGAAATTGAAGAGGAGGATGATGATGAATTTTTCATGGTAGTTGAAAATATGCCAGAATTTCCTGGTGGTGATTTAGGTCTAATGAAATATATTCAACAAAACGTTAAATATCCTCCGATAGCTAAAGAATATAATATAACAGGAAAAGTTTATGTTCAGTTCATAGTAGATAAAAGTGGAACAGTAACAAATGTTAAGGTCGTCAGAGGTGTAGATAAAAATTTAGATGCAGAAGCAGTAAGAGTTGTAAAATCTTTACCAAAATATAAACCTGGAAAACAAAGAGGAAAACCTGTAAGGGTTATGTTTACTATACCAATTAATTTCACATTAAACTAGTTTCTATTGTCTTGGCAATAAATTTTAATGTAATTTTGAAAAAAAAAATATGTCAGCTGATAATTTACATTTTCATAAACATCGAGTTTCAAGAGAGTTAAAAGAAAAAAGAAACAATCATAAATCAAGAGTTATTTGGTTTACAGGACTTTCTGGTTCTGGAAAATCAACTGTTGCAAATGCAACTGAAAAGTTATTACATGATAGAGGTCTACAAACATATATACTCGACGGAGATAATGTTAGAATGGGATTGAACAAAGATTTAGGATTTTCACCACAAGATAGAACTGAAAATATTAGAAGAATTACAGAAGTTGCAAAATTATTTGCTGATTCAGGGTCAATTGTACTTACAGCATTCATTTCGCCATATAGAGAAGATAGAAATAGTGCAAGACAAATAATCAGTGATAAAGATTTTATTGAAGTTTTTGTTAGTGCAGATTTATCTGTTTGTGAATCTAGAGATCCTAAAGGATTATATAAAAAAGCAAGAGCCGGTGAAATTAAAGGTTTTACAGGTATTGATGCTCCTTATGAAGAACCTAATAAACCAGAACTTGTTGTTGAAACAGATAAGTATGACATATTGGAATGTGCCAATCAAGTAGTTGATTATTTAGTTGAAAAAAATATTATAAAATAAAATTATTATGAATACAGAAAAATGGGATGTTAAAAATCATGGAGGTAACCCAACAACAAATGAAAGTAAAAAATATGCTATTTTTATTGGTAGATATCAACCTTATCATCAAGGTCATATTTCATTAATTATGCAAAAAATTAATAATGGAATACCTGCCTTAATCATGGTAAGAGATATCGCTCCTGATGCTAAAAACCCATTTACAACTGAACAAACAGTTGACATGATAAAGAAATATCATGCAGCTCATAATCACGATGTTGAGGTTATAATAATTCCTGATATGGAAAGTGTAAATTTTGGTAGAGGAGTTGGTTATGAAATAAACGAATTTTCACCACCTGAAAATATAGGTTGGATATCTGCCACTAAAATCAGAGACTCAATTAAAGAAGGTAATAATGATTGGAGAAAATTAGTTGATGAATCTATTCAGGAGGATGTAGAAAAATATCTTTCTGAAACTAATGTCAACATCTAAAATCTTAAAAAAGTTATCCTTTCCACTTCATAAAATTTAGTAAATACTAATAAATAATTAGATTTGTAATGTAATCATTGCAAAAACATGAACATTGAAAATTATTTAGAATCTACGTATTTAAAAACTTCTGAAGAAACTAATCTTTCAAATATACAGATAAAGTCTATAATTAAAAGCTTGGTTAATGAAGCTGTGGATAATAACTTTAAACTCATAATGGTTCGAGAAAATCATTTGAATTATGTGGAAAGTTTGCTTAGAAAGATCAAGTCTAATTTACTTATTGGAACAGTTGTTGATTTTCCTTTAGGAGATAAATCTACTTCTGAAAAAATTAAAGAGCTAAATAGAATTTTGAATTATTCTGTTTCAGATATTGATTTTGTTTGTGATTATAATGCTTTCAAAAGAAAGGATTTTAAAAAATTTGATTCGGATATTATTGAGTTAAGTTACTTATGCGTTAAGAAAAATAAAACTATAAAGTGGATTATTGAGACAGGTGCATTGTCAAAGAAAGAAATTTTTGATATATCAGAAAGAATTTCTAAAATTATCAACCAAAATTTTCCAGAAAACTCTGATGATTTTTTTATTAAAACATCAACTGGATACTACGCAGGTTATGGAGCTAATATCAATGACATAAAAATAATTAAAAGAGCTTCAAAAAATATAAATATTAAAGCCTCTGGAGGTATAAAAAGTTTTAGTGATGCAATTAGTATGATTGAGTTAGGTGTAAATAGAATCGGAACCTCTAGCGCACTTAATATTTATAATAAAAAATAAAATGGATTTAAAAAAACTTCTACTCAAAGCTATCAATACTTCTATAAAAGGAGGGCAAGCGATATTAAAAATTTATGAAACTGACTTTGATGTTGATTATAAACAAGATAATTCTCCCCTAACAATTGCAGATAAAAGATGTAATGAAATTATTGAATCAGATTTAATGTCAACTAGTATACCTATTTTGAGTGAAGAAGGTAAACATACAGATTTTAATGAAAGAAAAAAATGGAAATATTTATGGCTTGTAGATCCATTAGATGGCACTAAAGAGTTTGTTAAAAAAAATGGGGAGTTTACAGTAAATATAGCGTTAATAAAAAACGGTAAACCTATTATCGGTGTTATATATGTTCCTGTTAGTGGATTAATCTATTTTGGAATGAAAAACCTAGGATCTTTCAAGTGTAAATGTGGAAATAGTTCTATTGACGATTTGTCTTCCTTTTTAAAACAAAGTAAAAAATTACCAATAACTAATTATAGAGATACTTTTACAATTGTTGGATCTCGTTCTCATATGTCTACTGAGACTGAAATGTATTTTTTATCAATGAAAGAAAAACATAATAAAGTTGAAATACTAAGCGTTGGATCTTCATTAAAGTTATGTATGGTTGCCGAAGGTAAGGCTGATGTATATCCAAGATATGCACCAACAATGGAATGGGATACAGCTGCAGGTCATGCAATCGTTAATTTTGCAGGTTTTTCTGTAAGTAAATATGGATCTAATGATGAAGTTTCATACAATAAAGAAAATTTGTTAAATCCATGGTTTATAGTTGAATAAAATTTATGAGCTTTAAATTATTAGATAGATTTAAGGATGCTGATTTTATAGAAATAATCAAGGGATCGAGCTCTTCATTTTTGTTTCGAATTTTTGGATTATTTTTAGGTTATGTATTAACTATTATCATAGCTCAATTTTATGGTGCACAAGGTTTAGGTGATTATGTTCTTGCTATAACAGTATTAAAATTATTCACTTTAATTTCGAAATTAGGAATTGATACTAGTTCAATTCGATTTATTGCCTCTTTTTCATCTCAAAAAAAATGGTTAAGTATTAATGATTTTAGAAACAAAATTTTTTACACTCTTTGTTTTACGTCTCTTATTTGCTCTTTATTAATGTATTTTTTTGCAGATAGTATTTCTTCTTTGGTTAATACCAAAGAAAGTTTTATAAAAATTAATGCATTCTTTTTAATGCCATTAGTTTTTTTCATGGTCAATTATCAAAGTTTGAGAGGACTAAAAAAAATAGCTGAATTTTCTTTTTTTTATAGAGCCTCTCAATCACTTTTTGCAATTATCAGTATTTTAATTTTACATCAATTTATAGATTCATCAATTGTTCCAATTTATGCTTATCTAACCAGTTTAGTTATAGTATCATTATTATCTTTTTTATCATTCAGATTTTGGTTAAAGAAAAAATCTAATGGTCATAAAGAAGCTAATTTAGAGATTTTAAAATATTCAACAATATTTAAAGTTTCTTTACCACTTATGTTTGCGCAATCTGTTCAATTTTTAATGGCATGGACAGACAAGTTAATGATTGGAGGGATGCTCAATTCTGAAGCTGTTGGTATATATCATACTGCATTTAAATTATCTATGTTCTCGGCTATTGCTTTAATGTCTATTAACAGTATAGCATCACCCAAATTTGCTGAAAAGTTTTATAACAATGATTTTATTGGACTGAAAAAAATATCTAATCAGTCTACTAAATTGATTTTTGTTTCATCTCTTCCATTAATTATTTTATCATTTTTATTTCCAAAACTTTTGTTAGGTATTTTTGGTAAAGAATTTGTGTCAGGAACCATAGCTTTTTTAATATTATCAGTTGGTCGGTTGATAAGTTCATTGTCTGGTCCAGCAGGAAATATTTTACAGATGACAAATAATCAAAATATTTATGCCAAAATTTTATTTATTGGAGCTTTATTTAATATAGTTTTAAATTATATATTGATACCAATTTATGGAGTTAATGGAGCTGCTATTGCTTCAATGTTAAGCTTAGTTATATGGAACGTATTGATGATTTATCAAGTTAGAAGAAAATTTGGGTTTTATACTTTTTATCAACCATTTAAAAATGACTAAAAATTTGCCAAATTTTTTAATTGTAGGTGCCGCAAAAAGTGGTACAAGCTCATTGCATAATTATTTAAATCAACATCCTGAAATATTTATGCCTGATTTTAATGATAAAGGAGAAAATGTTAAAGAACCTCAATTTTTTGTTAAAGACAGTGTTCAAAATAGAATACATTTTGGTATATGGAAATGGGAAGAGTATGTTCGATTGTTTCGAAAATCTAAGGGATATAAAGCAATTGGGGAAGCGTCTGTTTTTTATTTATACTATTCTAAAGAAGCAATTTTAAATATTAAAAAATATTTAGGAAAAGATGTGAAAATTATTATCATTTTAAGAAATCCAATTTACAGAGCATTTTCTGCATATAAACACGTTTCAAAAGGAGTTAAAGAAAATTTATCTTTTGAGGAAGCCTTAAAATTAGAAGAAAAAAGATATTCTGAAAATCTATCCATTACACCTATGACTAGATATAAAGATATGGGAATGTATTTTAGCCCCGTATCTGATTATATGCAAGAATTTAAAAATGTTCACATAGTGTTACAAGATGATTTAGCTCAGAATACTTCTTTAGAATTAAAAAAGATTTACAATTTTTTACAAGTAAAGAATTTTCAAGTTGATACAAAAAAGAAATATAATGTTGGTGTATCACAGTGGAATCAAAGTTTGTTAAAAAGGTTTTTTATTTCTGAAAGTTTACTTAAAAATTTTTTTAAAAAATATACTAATAAAAGAACAAAGATTTTACTTTGGAAATTAATTAATTCCTTGTTTAAAACAAAAAATCAGCATATACGTAAAGAAACAAAAGATTATTTGATTGATTATTTCCGAGATGATATTAATGAACTAGCAAAATTAATAAATAAAGATCTTTCTTTATGGCTAAAATAAATTCACCAAATTTCATGTGTATAGGTGCAGCAAAATGTGCTACAACTTCATTGTATAATATTTTAAAGCAACATCCACAAATAGGCTTATCATTATTTAAGGAGCCACATTTCTTTGATAATCTTAATAATTTTAAAAATGGTAAAGAATGGTATTTAAATAACTATTATAAAAATTTAAATTCCTTTAACGCTTTAGGAGAATTTACCCCAACATATTTGGCATCAAAAAATGCTCCTCAGAGAATATTAAATTTTTTTGGTAATAATATGAAATTTATAGTTATGTTGAGAAATCCAATTGATAGAGCATATTCACATTTTTTACATACAAAAAGAGACTCTCATGAAACATTAACATTTGTTCAAGCCCTTGAGAATGAGAATAAACGCCTTGATGAAATTAACGATAATCAAAATTTTATTTCTTTTTTAAGATATAGTTATGTATATCAAAGCAAATATTATATGCATATTGAAAACTATCTAAAATTTTTTAATATCGATCAATTTCATTTTGTGAAATTTGACGATTTTGTAAATAATAGAAAACCTACATTAAATAAAATTTTAAAATTTTTAGAAGTATCAACTAATGAAGAACTTGATATAAATGTTTATAGTAACAAAGCTAGTATTGCTAGATTTAAATCATTAAAATCATTAATGAAAAAAGATAACTTGGTAAAAAGAATTTTAAAATTAATGATTCCTTCTTTAGTACTTCGTCAAAAACTAAGAAATATTCTACATGCATCTAATAATAAGGTTAGTGATAAGCCAGTTTTGACACAAAAAGTGAGAAATCATATATATAATGAGTTTTTTTATAAAGATATTTTAGATTTAGAGAAAATGTTAAATTTGGATTTAAACTCTTGGAAAGAATGTTAGAAATTATACAAAGCATAAAAAACAAAATAAATAAATTAATTTTCTTACTGTTCTATAAATCTAGTTTTAAAAATTTTGGAAGTAAATCAACTATCTGTATGCCTTTTCAAATTGATGGAGCGAGGTTTATTAAAATTGGAAAAAAGGTTCATGTTCAAACAAATTCGTGGATGTTAGCTTTAAAAACTAGTTCTGTAAAACCAGAAATTAACATCAATGATGGAGTATATATTGGGCGTTTTGCTCATATTGTTTCAACTAATAGTATTTGTATAGAAAAGAATGTATTAATCTCTGATAAAGTATATATTTCTGATAATTTACATGATTATAAAAATGTTCAAAAACCAATTAAAGAACAAAAAATATTAAATGTTAATAAAGTAAACATTGGAGAAAATAGTTGGCTTGGAGAAAATGTTTGTGTAATTGGTGCTTCAGTTGGTAAACATTGTGTAATTGGCGCTAATTCTGTTGTTCTTTCAAATATTCCAGACTATTCTATTGCTGTTGGTTCTCCTGCTAAGGTGATAAAGAAATACTGTGCAAATGAAAATACCTGGAAGAAAATTTAGCTTTTTATGATATATTCGATACAAAATAAAATAATTGACACGATACTTTTTTTTCTAATGATAATTAGTACAGGTGGTATGTATTTTGTTTTGAATAGAAATATTATGTCAATATGTTTTTTTTCTTTGCTTGTTTTTACAATAATTTTTTTTGGAAATCAAATTAAAAAAAAAATATTTTATGCATCAGTTTTAACTTTTCTATGCATTTTCACATTAGGAGCAATAAACTTCTTTTTTGCTATTTCAGAGCAAAGCATCAATAAATATGGCTTTCATTTTTTATCATTAATAATAGGTATTTTCTTTATAGTACATTTTCAAAATAATAGAAGTGAAAAGATATTTTTAGATAGATTTTATTTGGTTTTAAAAATAATTGCACTTCATGCTGCAGTAAATTTTATTTTGTACTTTTTTATACAAAACAACCTTTCAGATGTTATTTCAAAAGATAAAGATATATACAAAACATTTTTTCATATTTTTTATTACATGCCTGAAAAAAGTGTAGTTTCAATTTTCAATTTTGAGTTTTGTAGAAATCAAGGATTGTTTTGGGAGCCGGGAATTTTACAAATATATCTTAATATGTTATTTTTTTTAGAAGCTTTTGTTTTTAAAAAAAGTAAATTATTATTACTGTTAGCTTCTGTTTTAATTATTACAACTTATTCTACTACAGGTTTGATTTTATTGCTTTTCCAATCTTTTTTTTATTTCAAGAGTTCTTTTAAAAACAAAAAAGTGTTAGCACCAATTTTAATTATACTCTTAATACCAATTTATTTGGTCTTAAGTACAAATGTTAAAGAAAAAATATCTGGACAAAGAGAAGCATCTTTTCAAAAGAGAATGTTTGATTTTACACAACCATTTTTTATTGCTTTAGACTATCCTCTTACCGGCATAGGATTAGATTTGGTTCAATTTCAAAAAAAGAGACAAGAATTTTATATCTCATCAAATAGGCTGCAAAGTATAAATAGTTCATTAGGTATTCAAGCAAAATTTGAAACAACTGAGAAGGGCAGTAGTAATTCCATAATGTTCCTATTGGCTTGTACTGGTTTTCCTACAACAATAATTTTATTATTTATGTTTTATAAACAAAAGATAATTAGACCTAAAAAGTATATTTGGTCAATATTACTTACCCTATCTGTCATATCAGAACCTTTGTTGCTTAGACCTTTCTTTCTAATCTTTATTATTTCAGGATTTGTTAATATATTCACGAAAATAAATAATCAAAAAGTTGTATTATGAAAAATATACTGATTACAGGAGGTGCTGGTTTTATTGGCTCAAAGCTATCTTTACATTTGCTAGATAAAGGATATAACGTAACTATTTTAGATAATCTTTCTAAACAAATTCATGGTAATTCTAAAAATTCATATTTATATAATTCTATAAAAGAAAAAGTAAATTTTATTTTGGGAGATGTGTGCAATATTTCAGATTGGAGAATAGCTATTAAAAATCAGAACGCTGTCATTCATTTAGCAGCTGAAACTGGTACAGGTCAATCTATGTATGAAGTTGCTAGATACAATCAAGTTAATGTTGTAGGTACAGCTAATTTATTTGATGTATTAGCAAATGAATCACATAATATTCAGAAAATATTAATTGCTTCATCAAGAGCCATCTATGGTGAGGGAAGGTATTTCAGTCATGATCTTGGTGATGTATATCCACCTTCAAGATCTGAACAAAGATTAAAAAATAAGCTTTATGAACCAACAATAGAATCTTATGATTCCAAATTGATTTTAAAAGCAACTCATGAAGAATCTAAAATATCACCTGAATCAATTTATGCTGTAACAAAATATAATCAGGAGCAAGTTGCAATGCTCATGGGTAAGGTGCTAAATATTCCAGTTATTTCGTTAAGATATCAAAACGTATACGGTCCTGGTCAGTCATTGTCGAACCCGTATACTGGTATATTATCAGTTTTTTCAACAAGGTTATTAAATAATAATGATATTGAGATATATGAAGACGGTAATCAAAGTAGAGATTTTGTGTACATTGATGATGTTGTTGATGCAACAACTCTAGCGCTTGAAAAAAATGATAAATTATCACATGCTTTAAATGTAGGTTCTGGTGAACCAATATCAGTTCTAAGTGTTGCTAAACAGCTGATGAAAAATTATAAAAAAAATCAAAAAATTAATATTACAGGTAAATATAGATTAGGAGATATTAGACATAATTATGCAGATTTAACTCAAGCTAAGAAAATTTTGGGTTTTTATCCAAAATATAATTTTGTACATGGTCTTGAAAATTTTACAAATTGGGTAAATAAACAAAAAATAGAAAAAGATATGTATAAAAGCTCTGAAAAAGAGTTGAAAAACAAAGGATTACTTAAATGAAAAAATTTATTTTTTGTTGTTATTTCTTTTCATTTGTATCAAATACGATATTTTGTCAGCAAGAGATATCTAATATATTTGGTTTTGCTACATCAAATACATTTACATATTGCGATTTAAATGATACAAATTTTTTCAATAAAGTAATTCGTTTAAATCCAAAGCTACTTAGATTTCCTGGAGGAGCAGTAGGAAATTATTATCATTTTGGAGGTCCTGGTTATGGATTTGATTTTGAGGAAATAAAAAAATACGATGCAGGAAAATTTTTAAAAAGATCCAAAGGACTAGTAAGATCAGCTCAAAAAAAAGGTCATAAACATGATTACATTGACGATTTTATAAAATTAGCAAATGCAACAAATGCAAAAGTGATATTAGTTGTAAATATGTTTTCTTACACAGATGATATATTACAAATGATTAGAAAAATGAAAGATAATAATATAGAAATCTCTGGAGTTGAGTTGGGTAGTGAGTTAACTAATCGGTACTTTTTTCAAAAAGGATACACTATAGATGATTACATAAAATCTTGTTTGTATTATACAAAAAAAATTAAAGATTTTGACAGTAGTATAAAAATTGGTATAGTAGCTGCGCCACTTGGTAAGAAAAAAAATCATAGACATAATATTTGGAATAATAAGTTGTCGAAACTAGATTTTTATGATGCTGTCATAGTCCACTCATATCCAAAAATCATTAAAGGAACGGCTGAATATGGACAAATGACAAATGAAATTATTGAAGAACAATATAAAGACAATCAATTTAAGTTATATGCTAATCGTCTAATTAATTTTTTCAAGTATTTATTTCCTAAAGAAATTAAAAGTTATTATGAAATATTTAATAACAAACCTATATGGATTACTGAGTGGAACTTACAAATGTCAAAAGTTACTGGAAATACAATGCTACAAGCTTTATTTGTTGTTAATTATTTACTTGAAACAGTAGCTAATAATAATCAAATCACATTAACAACTTATCATAATCTCGGTGGAAGAGATTATAGCGGATCAATTTTTAAAAATTATAAAGAAACTGTTGAAATTCATAGCACATATTATCCTTTCAAAATTATTTCAGAAATCTTTTCTTACAAAAATGTTAGTGCTACAGTTAAAGAACTAAAAAGTGGATTGTTTGAATATAAAGTATCTGAAAATAACATATTAAAAAATATTATCATATTAAATTATAATAATGAAAATTATTTGATTAGCATGAACAATAAAAATGTAAATATTAGTTCAATTTTCAGTGAAAAATTATATGATAAACCCTTAGTTGATGGTAAATTAAACACAAAGATTTTAAAAGATTATAGTTCTGACTTAGATATTGTGCCATACAGTATAAATTTTATTGAGTTATGATAGACTTTCAAATTATTTTTATAGTAGGATCAAGTAGAAGTGGTACAACTATGATGGGTAGAATTTTAGCTAACAACTCAAACGTTTTCACATTTAAAGAATTACATTTTTTTAATATACTATCAAAATCTAATTTTTACAATAAGCTAAGTATAGATGAATCTATAGTTTTACTTGCAAAATTATTGTGTGTTCAAGACAATAGTATTTTTGAAGTTAATAGATATAAAAATTATTTGTTTCAAGCTAGAGAAATTTTACCTAATAAACAGTTTACCTCATTTGGAATTTATAATTTTTTTATTAATCATACATTAAAGATAAATAATAAAACAATAGCATGTTTGCAAACACCAAATAATATACATTTTTTAAATGATATAAATAAATATTTTTCAAATGCTTTAATTATTAATATGGTTAGAGATCCAAGAGATGTTTTACTTTCTCAAAAGAATAAATGGAAGAGAAGATTTTTAGGAGCGTCTAAAATACCACTTTTTGAAGCTTTTAGATCATATGCAAATTATCATCCTATTATAACTTCTAAAGTTTTGGAGGCATCATTGAGAAAAACTCTATTATTGAAACATAATCATAATTTTAAAATTGTTTTTTTTGAAAAGTTTTTAAATCACTCAGAAGAAACACTTAAAAATATTTGTTCATTTTTATCAATTGAGTATAGCAAAGAAATGTTATTGGTTCCCCTAGTTGGGTCATCAACTGAAAACGACTTAAGTAATAAGCTTTTTTTAGATAAATCAAAAATTTTTAAGTGGAAAAAAGGAGGGTTAAATAATGCTGAAATCTATTTATCTGAATTGATTTTAAAAGAATACATAATTAAATTCAATTATCAGACTGTAAAGTTTAAACTATTTCCACTATTACTAATTTTTTATTTTTTAACATTACCAGTAAAATTATTATTATCTTTATTATTAAACTTATACAGAAAATTTAATTTCTTCCAATATTTTAAAAAATTATTATTTGTAAAATGAAGGTTGATTTTTTTATAGTAGGGGCACCAAAAGCAGGAACTACTTCGCTTTATCATTATTTGAATGAGCATCCTAAAATTAGTATGAGTTCTGTTAAGGAACCTAACTACTTTTCTCACGAAGAGCTAGAATCCCAAAAATTATATTACAAATCAAATAAGATTAATAGTTTAGATAGTTATCATAATTTATTTCCAACAAGAGATGCTAATTTAATATATGGAGAAGCTAGTGTGTCATATTTATTTTATAAAAATGTGGCTGAAAAAATTAAAACATATAATAGTAATGCAAAAATTATCATTCTTTTAAGAAATCCAATAGAAAGAGCTTTTTCACACTATTTAATGGATGCTCGTCTTGGCTTAATTTCTGAAAGTTTTGAATCTGTAGTTGATGGTTTTGAAACAACATCTAAGAATAAATTATATTACCAACAATATATAGAACTTGGTAAGTATTATAATCAAATTTCAAATTATAAAAGATTGTTTAATGATAAGAATATTTTAATCATTGATTATGAAGATTTTAAAAATAAAACATCATTATGTGTAAGCAATGTATTTGATTTTTTACAAATTGATACATCTTTCATGCCAAATCTTGATTTAACTCATAACACTTTTAGAAAACCAAAATTTACTTTTATTGAAAAATTATACTCTAATCACTCTATTAGATATATAATTAATAAATTAATTTCTTCTAAATTTAAGAACTATATTAATCAAATGGTATTTGATAAGGAGGATAAACCAATTTTGTCTCAAGATTTACGCGTGAGGCTAAAATCTATTTTTAAAAATGATGTAAATAAATTGAGTGATATGTTAAATAAAGATTTCAGTAAGTGGATAAAATAGGTATAGTAACCATAACATATAATTCTGCTAATGTATTAACAGGATTTTTAGAAAGTGTTTTCAATCAAACATATACAAACTTTATTCTTTATGTTGTTGACAATAACTCTATAGATGATACTAAAAAAATTTTAAAAAGTCTCAAGGATAGTAGACTAAAAATTATATTCAACAAAAAAAATATTGGAGTTGCGAAGGCAAATAATATTGGTATTAAAAAAGCTATAAATGATAATTGTAATCAGGTGCTTATTATAAACAATGATGTTGAATTTGAAACTAATTTAATTAATAATTTATTAGCTACTCAAAGTAAATTTGACTGTAGTCTTGTGGCGCCAAAAATGAAATATTTTTATGATAAAAATAAAATTTGGTATGCTGGATCATGGTTTAATTCAATAAATGGGTTTTTGCCAGTTCATAGAGGAATGAATCAAATTGATAGGAAACAATATGATAAGAATGAATTAACTCATTATGCACCAACATGCTGTCTTTTAATTAAAAAGACAGTTTTTGAAGATATAGGGTATATGGATGAAAAGTACTTTGTATATTTTGATGACGTAGATTTTTTATATCGAGTTTATAAACATAAAAGTCATAAATTATATTATAGTTATGATGTGGATTTTTTTCATAAGGTTGGAAGTCTAACTAGCTCAATTGTTGAAATTAAAAAAAATATTTACAGAAGTGACTTTTTTATAAAACAAAATTGTAGAAATCACGTTTATTTTTTGAAAAAAGTAGGAGGAATATATTCCATTTGCTTCATTATTTTATTGTTTTTTAAATTTAATTTAAGATTTGTTTTAAGCTCTAGAATCAGAAAGAATTTCTCAACATTTGTTCTAATTAATAAATCTTATTTTAGTGGATTATTTATGAAAAAATGAAAAAAGTAGCAATCATTGATACATTGGGTGAGCATGAGGGGTCGTTTCATTTTTATACGTTTGGGCAATGTATTGGTTTAATTAATAATAATATAGATGTTAGTTTGTATACAAATAACGAAACCAAAAAACCAAACATTAAAAAATTAAAATTTTATAGTTTTTACAACAATTTGTTCTCAAGTAAGTTCAAGTTAGTTAGTGGAATTCGTTGGATAACAGGATCTTTAAAATCCATTATTCATGCTAGGATTTCAAATATTTCTTTTTTTCATTTTCATATATTTTATATAAATATATTAGTTCTCTTTAATATTTTGTTAGTTAAAATCCTTTTTGGGAAAGTAGTAGTTACTATTCATGATGTCCATTCTTTTTCCAATCAAGTCAAAATTAACTTTGCAAAAAAAATATTTTATGCTTTAACAGACTTGATTTTAACACATAATAATTTTAGTAAAAATGAAATAACTAAAATTGTGCCTAAAAATTTAAATATACATATTGTTCCACATGGAAATTATCTTCCATTTATTGAAATAGAAAAAGATAAATCAAAATCTAAAAAAAAATTAAACCTTCCTGAAAATAAAAAAATAATTTTATTTTTTGGCCTAATTAAAGAAGTTAAAGGTTTAGAAGTTTTGTTGAAATCGTTAAAAAAGGTTATTGAGCAACATAAAGATATAAGACTTCTAATTGCTGGTAAAATATGGAAAAATGATTTTTCAAAATATCAAAAAATTATTGATGAGAAAAAGTTAAATGATTATTGTATTCTACATACAAAATTTATCCCTCATTCTCTTGTAAAGTACTACTATGCTGCTTCAGAGTTAGTTGTTTTGCCTTACAAGAGAATATATCAAAGTGGAGTTTTAATGATGACGTTAAGTTATGAAAAACCCGTATTGGTTTCTGACTTACCTCCACTAACAGAAGTAATTAATGATAAGGTTAACGGTTATGTTTTTAAATCCGAAGATAGTAAGAGGCTTTCTCATAAATTAAATGAAATATTCTCTGAGTATGAAAAATTAACAAATATTTCTAATCAAGGATTTAAAGAAGTTAAAGAAAAATTTGATTGGAATAATGTGGGGTACTTAACTGCCAAAGCATATGGTAGCATTTATTAATTTGTATTTTAGCAAAAAATTAAAGATGATAAATACTGTAAATAAAGTCTTCCAAGAGTCTATTTCACTAACAAACGTATTAGCTAATAGTGATGAAATAAAAAATCAAATTGTTTCAATAGTTGACAAATGTGTTTATTGTTTAAAGAACAATGGGAAGGTTTTATTTTGTGGTAATGGTGGTTCTGCAGCTGATGCCCAACATTTAGCAGCTGAGTTAAGTGGTAAATTTATTAAGCATAGACCTGCTTTGTATTCAGAGGCTTTGCATGTCAATTCATCTTTTATGACAGCTGTGGCAAATGATTTTGGATATGATTATACATATTCCAGAATGATTGAAGCGATTGGAAGCGAAAAGGACATTTTATTTGCAATATCAACATCTGGAAATTCCAAAAATGTTATTAATGCAGTCAAAAAAGCTAAAGAAAAAAGTATGATTACTATTGGTTTTTTAGGAAAAAATAAAACAATAATTAACGATTACTGCGACATTACAATTAATATACCTTCTGATGATACTGCAAGAGTTCAAGAATCTCACATCAAAGTCGGACATATTATATGTCAAATAGTAGAGGATAAGTTATTTTGATGGAAAACAATTTTGACACACTTTTTTTAGATAGAGATGGTGTAATTAATTACAAAATTGAAAATGACTATGTAAAATGTGTTAATGAGTTTAAATTTATACCAGGATTTATTAATGTTATCAAGGATTTATCACTTTTATTTAACAGAATTATTATCATAACTAATCAACAGGGAATAGGTAAGGGCTTGATGTCAATTTCTGATCTTAATGAAATTCATGAACATATGCTCAATACCATTAATGATAATAATGGAAAAATAGATAAAATATATTTTTGTCCACATTTGGAAAGTGAAAATTGTTTATGTAGAAAACCTTCCCCTGGAATGATACAAAAAGCTTTTCAAGAATACCCAGAAATTGATAGAAATAAATCATATTTTATTGGTGATTCAGATTCCGATATGCAGGCTGGAAAGTCAGAAAATCTGATTTCAATAAAAGTTAGTTTAGAATATACTATACTTGATTGGTTTAATAGTTTGTAGTTTTTTTTATTTTTGTTTAATAGCACATTAATTAAAAAATGTTTTCACTGCCTTTTATTCAAATTATATTAGCTTTTGTATCTTCTTTTGTACTTGTTCTTTACTCAACTCCAAGGGTAATTAATATAGCAAAAAACTTAAGATTATTTGATAAGCCTGGTAGAAGATCTTCCCATCAAAAAGAAATACCAGTAGTTGGAGGGATTGTTATATTTTGTGTTTTTATTTTGTCAGTTCTAGTTTGGGGAGGAATCAATATCTCTGAATTTAGTACTGATTATATAAAGATGCAGTACATATTTGTTAGTTTATTAATTATATTTTTCACAGGAGTTATTGATGATTTGGTAAGTTTATCTCCATTTAAAAAATTGGTAGGCCAAATAACTTCAATATTAGTATTAATTTATTTTTGTGATTTAAAAATTGATAATTTTCATGGTGTTCTTGGTATATTTGAAATTCATCCAATTATAAGTTATTTGTTTACTTGTTTTGTGGTAATTGTAATAACTAATGGTTTTAATTTAATTGATGGTGTAGATGGTTTAGCAGCAGGAATTGGAATAATCTCTTCATTTTGTTTTGGTGTTGTTGCAGTATTAATGAGTCAGTATGATATGGCTGTTATAGCATTTTCTTTGATTGGAGTATTATTTGGTTTTTTAAAATATAATTTTCATCCGGCAAAAATATTTATGGGAGATACAGGTTCTCTAGTTGTCGGAATGATTTTATCAATATTAGCAATCAACTTAATTGATAATGGTTTTTTGTATAAGCAACACAGTTATATTAATAAAGGTCCATTTTTAGCTATATTATTTTTATCACTTCCTCTTTTTGATTCACTTCGTGTATTTTGTACTAGAATTTTAAGAAAAAAACACCCTTTGAAACCAGCAAGAGATCATATTCACCATGCGTTACTACAATTAGATTTGGATCATGGTAAGACATCAATGCTTCTATATTTATTTTCAATTGTTACAATTAGTGTTTTTAGTTTTTTAATATCAGTTAACATTAGTTTTTCAATATTTCTTCTTGCGATATTTATGAATACAGTACTTTTTTTACCTTTTTATATTCTAAGTAAAAAAAAATAAAATGAGATTTACATGTATTTTTTTACTGCTAATTAATTACAATTTGTTTGCTCAATTTCCTGCTCCTAATCTTGTGTTAGTTAAAGACTATTCACAATCTTTAGAAAAAGACTTATATTTTAGTGAAAAAAAAATAAATACATCTTTTAAACCAATTATTAAATCAAATTTATCTGAAAATTTTTATTCAAAATTTTTAGAAAACAAAGAATTGGATCAAAAGTATATAAAAAGAGTTTTTTCTAGTGGTTTATTTATACTTAAAGGACAGAATTATTTTGTAAGTGTTGATCCAATATTTAATTTTAATTTTGGAAGAGAGTTTATAGAAAATAAAAATTTATTTATAAATTCTAGAGGATATTTAGTGAGTGGTAATATTGGTGATAAGTTATCATTTTTAACTACATTTATGGAAAATCAGGCAATTTTCCCAAATTATGTTGACTCATACATTTCAAAAAACAAAATTGTTCCAGGACAAGGGTACGCTAGGGACTTTAAACAGAGCGGATACGATTATGCAATTGCTTCAGGATATTTATCATTAGACTTTTCAAAGATTTTTACAATGCAGTTTGGTCACGGGAAGCATTTTATTGGAGATGGCTATCGTTCGCTACTGTTATCAGATAATTCGTTCAATTATCCATTCTTAAGAATCGAAACAAAACTAGGCAAACTACAATATACTAATTTGTATGCTGAATTACAAGATTTACGATATTTTGAGAATAATTCAATTGATAATGCTGATCAAATTGGTTTTGCTAAAAAATATATGTCAACTCACTATTTAGATTTTAAGATAAATAAAAAAATTCAGCTGTCATTATTTGAGTCAGTTATTTGGAGAACTAATCATGCTCCCGGTGAAAATGGATTCGATATACAATATTTAAATCCAATAATATTTTTAAGGCCAGTTGAATATTCAATTAATTCTCCTGACAATATGTTGTTGGGATTAAATTTAAAGTATAATGTTCATTCTAGTTCTTATGCATACAGTCAACTCTTGTTAGATGAATTTGTTTTAGATGAGTTTAGAAATGATAAAAATTTTTGGGGTAATAAATTTGGTTATCAGTTTGGATATAAATACTATGATTTTTTAACTAAAAATTTAACTACTCAGATTGAATATAATTTTGTTAGACCATACACTTATGCGCACCAGAACCCTGCTCAGAATTATGGTCACTACAATCAGTCTTTAGCACATCCAGTTGGCGCAAATTTTTCTGAAATAATTTTAATAAATAGTTATTCATTTAATAGATTTTCATTTAATACAAAGTTTATTTTTGTTAAATATGGAGGAAAAATACTTAATGATCCTACATCTTACGGAAACGATATTTATATGTCAACTAGCAACTTTTCTGAACTAAATTCAATATCAGCATCAATTATTGGTTCTGGAAGACCGGATGATTATAATATTAAAATGTACCAGGGAAATTTAACTACAGTAAATTATCAAAGCATATCGGTTTCCTATCTATTAAGTAAAAAAACTAATTTAAAATGTAAAATAGAAGTTCTAAATAGATTCTTCAAAGATGAAGATGAAGAAATCAATTCACAAGTATTTAATTTTGGTATAATGACAGATTTATTTAACAACTATTACGATTACTAATGGCATTATTTCTAGCTATTGAAACTACTACCAAGAACTGTTCTGTAGCATTATTTAAAAATAATGTTTTGATAGATTTTCACGAAGAAGTATCTGATAAATATATGCATGCTGAAAGATTAACTTTGTTTATTATCAATTTGTTAAATAATAATTTTTTAAAATTTAATGATATTGAAGCGGTAATAGTCAGTAAAGGTCCTGGTTCTTATACAGGTTTAAGAATAGGGGTAGGTACAGCAAAGGGAATATGTTATGCACTCAATTTACCCTTAATTTCTGTGCCAACCTTAAAAGCTATGGCTTACCATATGGCGAAAGATAAAGAATATGATTTTTATTGTCCAATGATTAATTCTAGAAGCTCAGAATTTTTTTCATCATTATATGATGTGAAAAATAATGAAGTTATTTCTACCAAATCTGAAGAAATGAAGATATCTAATTATGATCTTTATAATGATAAAAAAGTTTTATTTTTTGGACAAAATATAGATGTATTTAAAAATAAAATTAATCAGAAAAATATATTTTTTAAAGGTAATGTTTTCCCTTCAGCAAAGAACTTAGGTGAGATTGGCTATATTAATTATAAAAAAGAAATGTTTGAAGATTTAGCATATTTTGAACCTTTTTATCTTAAGGATTTTGTTTTAGGGTAATGTAATTATCGTCTTCTTCTAAACCTATCTTTAAAAGATGATTTTTTTTTATTTATTTTTTGAGAAAATTTTTTAGTTTTTTTAGATTTAAACTTGTTTTTATTTTGAGTATTTTCTTTTATGCTTGGTGGTTTAGAAAGCTCAACAGAAACTTTATAATTATTCCATTTTGCATTAGCTAATTTTTCAAGGATTATATCTTCATATTTACTATCGATCTCGAAAAAGGAAAATTTTCTTAAAATATCAATTTTACCAATAGGAATATCTCTTTCTTTAGTATATTCATTTATTAACCCTATTAAATTATGTGTTTCTAATCTATTTAATTTACCAAGGTTTATAAAAAATCTACTGTATCCTTTTTCTGCACGCCCTTTTTTTCTGTTTTTGCTTGTTTTTTCTTTTATGTTCAAGTCAGTTGAATTTTTGTAAAATGAAAGAAATCTATTAAATTCAACTGATACAAAATGTTTTATTATATCACTCTTTTTTAGGTGTTTTAATTTTTTTTCTATTTCGATTATGTAATCTGTTATTTCAGGATTTATTTCTGTATTAACTACTTTTTCAATTAATTTCATTAACTGAGCTTGACAAATTTCGTTTCCAGATGGAACTTGTTTTAAGATTAGTTCCTTATTAATCATTTTTTCAATTGCTTTTATTTTTCGTCCCTCTCTCGAATGCGCAATAATGAGTGAGACTCCCTTATTGCCAGCTCTTCCAGTTCTTCCTGATCTATGAATATATACTTCGTTATCATCAGGTAAATTGTAGTTTATTACATGTGAAAGCTCATTTATATCTATTCCTCTTGCCGCAACATCAGTTGCCACAAGTACTTGTAAATGTCTTTTCCTAAATCTATTCATTACATGATCTCTTTGTGCTTGCGAGAGGTCCCCATGTAACGCATCAGCGTTATATTTATCCTGCATTAGCTTATCAGCAATTTCTTTTGTTTCTCTTCTGGTTCTACAAAATACAATACCATAAATTTCAGGATTTATATCACATATTCTTCTTAAAGCTTGATATTTGTCTCTAGCATTAACCATGTAATAGAAGTGCTCAACATTATCTGCTCCCTGATTTCTTTTAGCAACTTCAATTTTTTTTGGGTTGGACATGTAGTTTTTACTAATTCTTAATACTTCTTTTGGCATAGTTGCAGAAAACAATAAACTCTGTTTAACGCTAGGGGTTGATGATAGAATTGTATCAAGATCATCTTTGAATCCCATATTTAACATTTCATCTGCTTCATCAAGGACAACATACTTGATAGATTGAAGTTTTAATACTTTTCTTTTAATAAGGTCAATAACTCTTCCAGGAGTTCCTACAACAATTTGCGATCCCTGTTTTAGAGATTTAATTTGTGTCTGAATATTGGCTCCACCATAAACTGCTGTGATATTAATTTTTTTTAGATATGTTGCGTAGCTTTTAATGTCTTTTGTGATTTGAATACAAAGCTCTCTTGTTGGTGATAGTATTATTGTTTGTGGTTGAACTTTTTTAATTTCTATTTTCTGTAAAATAGGTAAGCCAAAGCTAGCTGTTTTTCCAGTTCCTGTTTGAGCTAATGCAACTAAATCCCTTTTTTCATTTAATAAATAAGGGATTACTTGTTCTTGTATTGGAGTTGGAACTTCAAAACCTAAACTGTTTACTGATTTTAAAAGTTCTTTATTAAGTCCTGTTTCAGAAAATTTCATGTAATAATTTCTGCAAATGTAATCTTATAAAACCAAAAACTAAGAATTTATGAAATTAAGTGTTGAAAAAAAATAAAAAAAAACATTTTATTTTAAAAAAGTTGAACTGAAAATAATATTTCTATGCTTATTTTTGCATTATTAAAATTTATGATTAAAATGCAATCAAATATGTTTTCTAAAAGACACATTGGTGTTAATGATGAGGATGAAAAAATGATGTTAACTTCGTTAAAGTTAAGCTCTATAGACGAATTAATTGAGAAAACAATACCCTCTCAAATACACAGTAAAAAAAGTATGAACTTACCAAATCCACTTTCTGAAGATAAGATGATTTCTCATATGCAGGATTTGGCTCAAAAAAACAAAAATTATAGATCATATATTGGTTTAGGTTA
>Ga0160423_10000133_pt1 | contig 53586 bp, 40 predicted proteins | sample CRUFie14St8metaG_FD_108191 | JGI IMG/M metagenome (GOLD analysis project Ga0160423, IMG submission 108191) | Marine microbial communities from the Costa Rica Dome - CRUD Field 142mm St8 metaG | ecosystem: Environmental > Aquatic > Marine > Oceanic > Photic zone | place: Costa Rica: the Eastern...
CCATTAGCGTCAGTGACTTTAACAAAATAACTTCCACCTGACAAACCAGAAATACTATCACCTGTACCAATTGGATTAAAACTTCCATCAAACCACTCATAAGAGTAAGGAGGAGTACCACCAGAGGATATAGCATATCCTGAACCATCAGAGGCTCCATTGCAATTGGTGATTCCAGAGTAACTTGAGATTTGTAGTGGAAAATTAGGTTGATAAACAGTAAAAGAATCTGTTATAACACAATTTCCATTGTCAGAGATTGAAATACCATATACCCCAGCTGATAAATTATCAAATACAGTATCGTATGGAAGCGGATTGGTATTAAGAACTCCGTTTATATAAAAACTATAAATGGAAATTGAGTTGTCTAGTTGTTCGAGGGAAATAACTCCATCATTACCGTCATAACAATTAACATTTTGCACATGATGATCAAAGTTTGCAAGACCTACAAATTGAACTGTATCATGACATATATCAGGCTGAGGCTGACCATTATTAGTCATCGGAGTACTATCAACCATAGTAACAACAAACTCATAAGTTCCCAATGCATTGGGAACAAGTAAATGTTGTCCACCGTATGGTAAACTAGCTGGAATTGTATCAACAGCAGGACCTCCGCTCCAGGTAAAATGAGCTGGAGAATAGGTTTGACAATCAATACTAACGTTGTCTAAACCCCAATGATCAAAGGAGTTAGATGAAGAAGAAAGTTGTATCCATCTTATTCTAGTAGAGGTTGTCTGCGCAGCTAAGGGTAAAGCAATATTCACAGTAAACCAATTAACATATGGGCTTGCGGCAGACCCTCCAACGTTATTTGTATCAGGGTCCCAGTATCCTAATCCGTTGTAAGCGTAAACCGGGTGAGTAGCACAATTTCCTGTTAAAGCATTAGGTTGTCCAGATCCTGGAGGAGTCCAAGCCTGCTCTAATGTTCCATCCCAATTGTACCATGTAGCTCCCGCGTCTGTAGAGTATTGAATTCTAACACCTTCACAATACAAGTCAGGACCTTCGCAAGGAGCAGGTTGTGATTGTGTGGCATATTTCATGTCAAATTGCAAGTTACTACATTGGGTCAAATCGAAATCAACTGATGTTAGATTTCTAGGATGAGCGGCTGCATTACCCATCCAAACATAAGCATTGTTGGGAATAGGATTTGCGGGAGGAGGCCAAGCGCAATGAGTTGGATCATTAATCACCACATTAGCTGAAAGACCAGTTTGCCAACCGTTTCCAAATGTACCTAGCTCAAAATCATTATCTAGAAGAGTAGCTTGTTGAGTTGTGTAAGCATCAATTACTAAAGTGTCTCCTAATTGGAAACATCCATTTAAATTATTCGTATCGGGCCAGATATAATTTACTCCAAATACAGTGCATTGTGCAGAAATGGTCCCACCTAAAGATAGAGCTATTAAAAAAGTAAAAAATTTTCTCATGTTGTATTGTAGTTTAAAAATCTGTGTTTCTTGAAACTGTAATATTTTTTAAATCAAAGTGTGTTAATTTCATAATTTGAGAGCCACGTTTTATTTTATAACCTATGTAAAAACTTTCATTAAAATTACAAGATCCTTCAACTGATTCTCTAGATGAGAGATTTAATTCTTTGAGGTGCTCTTCAGATTCTCCACTCTGTTTACAAACGCCATCCATCCAAAACTCTTCATTCCAAAAAACATTCACAGAGTAGTCATTTGTATTTGAAATTTTAAACGTAAGTATTTCATTACCGTGACATTCTATTATTTTTGTTTCAAATTTCACACCATCAACACTCTTATATAACTGCAATTCAGTTTTTTGAGAAACAGATACAAGACTTAATAATAATGAAAATAAAATAAGTATTTTTCTCATAATATAATTTTTTACAAATCTACAAAATTATATCTAGAATTGATATATTGTTTCAAATTATCTAATTAGAAAAATTATCTCAACAACGTAATACTTCCATTTTCTTCAAAATGAGTCCCGTCAATTCCAGTCGCAATCATTCTGTAAAAGTAAACACCTTCTTCAACTTCCCTTCCATTGTAACCTCTCCCATCCCAAGATTGGTTTATATCATTCCAATGAAATATTTTTTCTCCCCATCTGTTAAAAATCTCAACATAAATACCATTCAACATCCACTCATTAAAATGAAATACATCATTATAACCATCATTATTTGGAGTAAAGACATTGAACACGTCATAGCCCTCGACATTTATCGATTTTTTTAAAGTGTCATTGCAAGCATCCCCAAGTAAACTGTCGTGAGCAATCATCATAATATCATAACTTCCTTGATTTAAATAAGTCATATTTATTTCTTGCAAAAAAGTAAGCGTTTGCGATGAGTCGTTACCAAAATCCAAAAAATATAAATGACCACCAATTGAGGTATTTATCGCTTGAAAAGTAAAAATTTCTCTACCGATTTCTAATGCTGATGTAAAATCCGCAATTATTTGTTCTGGTTCTAAAACTTGAAAGATAGAGTCAACTACACAATTATTAAAATCTGTAACTTTTATCTCATATTCGTTGGAATTTAAATCATAAATTACTACATCATCAAGCTGATTTATTTGTCCTTGTTGAATAATATCTCCCCCATTTTCTAAAATAAAATTATATGGTGGTGTACCTCCAATCATAGAAAATTCCATTTCTCCATCGTTTGATTGAAAACACTTCAAATTTTTTATATTGTTTAGAATCTGAATTTTACCAGGCTCACCTAGTTTTATCGAGTTTAAAGTATCGGAATAACAATTGTTTCCATCTAAAACCCAAACAGAATAATCAGATGATGGTAATTCAGAGATTGTATTTCCATAAGTTGAATATATTGTAGATTGCTCATCAGAAACATATATAGTATAGTTTGGGATACCTCCATTTACATCAAAAGTTAATTCTCCTAATCTATCCCCTGAGCAAATATTATCAAAAATGTTTATAACATCAATTATTATCTCAGAGGATTCTTTCATTTCAATAGTATCAACAGCTGGGCCACAATTAAAACTATCTGAAACATAAACCAAATAAGTACCAGAACTCAATCCTGTTGCATTTTGTGTGACTGAAACTGTATCAAGTTGTAAATTTTTCCATAAATAATTATACTCAGGCATGCCTCCAATCGGATTTGTCGTTAATACACCATTACTTCCACCAAAACAACTAACTATATCAACTATTTCAGATTGAGTTTGAATTGGATCTGTTAACTCAACTAAATCAATAGTGTCTAGTTTGACGCAAGAGAAAGAATCTGATACTCTAATTATATGAGGAAGAGCTAAAAGATTCGAAACTGAGCTTGTGGTTTCTTGAGTTGGAATCCACAAATATTCATAAGGATAAACTCCACCACTAACAGAAACTGACAGATATCCGTCGTTTCCATTAAAACAACTAATATTTTTTATTGAGTCATAATTGATTAAAATTTCTTCATGCTCATATATTTCTATTGTTGAACTGTCCAAACATCCATAATTATCCATTACATAAATTGTGTATTTACCTGCATTTAAATTTGAAAAAGTATCAACCAAAGACCAGCTTACCATACTATCAATTGAGTATTGAATTGGAGGGTCCCCTCCATCTAAGTTAACATTGATAAAACCACTATGTGATCCATAACACAATGGTTCTGTAGGGAACAAAACACTATCAAATGACAAAGAATTCATAGCATTTAAAGCGTCGACTATTGTCACACTTTGAGTAACCCAAACTGGGGAAGCATTACAAAAGTTCGCATCAGTAACATCAATAAAAATAGTATCATATGTTAAATTAAAAATAGTATCTCCAAATCCAGAACCTAAATTGCCAGAAAATCCAGAAAATGAATTCCAAATGTGATTGTATGGTGGTGTGCCTCCAGTGATTTCAAGAAAAATTTCTCCATCATAAGAACTTCCCATACAAGTTTCAGGTTTTTTGCCTACGATATCAAACTGTAGAGTATCAGGGTGGTCTATAAACACACTATCAGAAACAGAACAAAGCGCAGAGTCGGTAATTGTTACAGAATACCAACCTTTATCAATGTTGTCAATAACTTTAGTAGAATCGAAATTGGACCATAAATAAGTATAATTTGGAATACCACCCAGTGCGTTCACCTCAATAATTGCATTACTTCCATTATAACAACTGATAGGTTGCACATAAAAAGAATCAATTTTCAAACTTGAATCTGAAACAATTAATGTGTCAGAAACTACGCAAGCGTTTGCGTCTACTATCTGTATTTGATAAGTTGCGTCACATAGAGAGAATACTGTATCATCAGAAAACATTATACCTAAAGGGATATTTTCATCTATGTCCTTTAGATAGTAATAATATGGAGATACTCCTCCATTCGGTGTGTTTGTCAAAAAAACAGATCCATTACAGGAATCCTCAACATTGCATTTAATATCATTTACACTAGGAGATTGGAATGAGATTGGGGTTGGTTCATCGATAAATTTGACAACTGAAGAATCTATACAAGTTCCTGAATTAGAAATTGCAATAACTCCATAAAATCCAGATATTAAATTATTAAAATAATGTCCAGTATCTAATATAAGTTGAGGAGTAAAAAAAGTATATCTATGTAGTTCATAAATATAACAACTATCAGGGTAATAAACTTTGAGAGTCCCATTGGAATCTCCATTACAAACAACATCAGTTGTTCCAACTACAAAGTTGATATTTGGAGTAGAATCAGCTTCTAAATAAATTTCTATACTATCTTTACAAGTATTTGTGTCCTGAACATAAATTAAATAACTTCCTCTTTGAAGATTATTAAAAACATTAGAGTTCTGAGATGTATAAAAAGTATCAATTGAATATATATTTGTTAAATTTGTTGGATTAGAAAAGACGGATATTTGCCCATCTAACCCACAACAACTTTCGTTAATACTCACAGCCGAATCAATTTTTGGATTCGGTGTTCTTGCTAGCAATATATTCCCATAATCAATAACACAAGAAGAATCATCTTTAATCATCAAATAATAATTTCCAACTGTTAAAGAATCTATTATTATTGTGTCAGAATAAATAACACTAGAATAGTTAACACCACTATCAACAGAATATTGATATCCTCCATATCCGTTTTGAGCAAATATATTAATCAAACCATCATCTAACATACATGTTTCCAATGAGGAATCAATTTCTAAAACAATATTTGAGCTAAAATCAACTAAAATAGAATCTATGTAGACAGAACAATTTAAATTATCTGTTATAGAAATGTTATAATAACCTTCGGATAAATCAATAAAAGTATTGTTATTCTGAATATTTGAGTTAAGATCATAAATAATTGGATCAAAATTAGTTGACGCTAAAACTTCTATAGAGCCTAGACTTGTGGAGCAAACTTCATTTGTCACTAAAACAGAATCTATGTTTAAATCATTTTCAATAACTTGAATATTTTGATTAGATATACATGATATAAATCCATTACCTGTGTCAATTTCAATAATATATGGATATATACCCGAGGGATAATTAATAGAGGTATCCCCAAAATAAAATATGTCTGAATCAATTATTGCTCTAATTACAAACGAGGAATCAACATTTTCGGATTCTAAAACAAATGATGTTGAAGAACCCTGACAGATTGTATCTCCGTATAATGAATATATTTCAATTTCTGGAGTTATTATAGAAAATGAAATTGATGTATCTGGACATGCATTGGGAACTCCTAAATTATAAGCATTAAATGTATAATTTCCTTCAGGTAAATTTAAAGCGAATGTGTCTAAACTTAAAGTGTCTCCAATAGAGTTTAACCATACAAACAGCGGATATGAGTTATTTGTTTTTGTTACTATTGCAATCCCACTACTGTCATCACTGCAAAAAATATCGTTTGTCTCAATCTCTGGACTACATGGGGGCTCAAAATCTAAAAATTCACAAACTGTTATATTACATCCATTATCGTCTACAATACTATCACAGTAGGTTCCAACGCACAGATTTGATATATTGGGTAAATTAGAAACATAACCTGAAGGACCTGTCCAAAAATGAGTTATTGGGGCCACACCACCGTTAACAATAGAATTAATTTGTCCATCACAACTTGTTAGTGTACTAGAATAAATAACATTATTATTTGTAGTTACAAGAGTTGGATCTTGAACATTTATTGGCGGTGACATAACACTACAAGAACTAGAGTCTGTCACGCTGTATCTATAAACTCCAGAAAATAAATTGTTAAAAGTATAAAATGTATCTGCAATTACTAAGTTAATTACATTATTCCAATTTAGAGTTAAAGAGTCTTGGACCTCAAGTTGATATGTAAAGTTAGGACTCCCAAAAACAGAGTTAACAATAATCTTACCGTTAGCATCTCCGTTACATACTGGAGGAACAGAACTAAAAGAACCAATACCACATGGTTGAACTGATTCAACAACGATGGTATCGTAAAAAACGCATCCAACGGAATCTGTAATTTGCAAAAAATAATTTCCAAAAAATAAATTACTAATATTTTGATTAGTAGATGAAAAACCATTTGGACCACTCCAGTAATATGTGTATGGATTAAATCCTCCACTAGTTGATATGTTGATAGACCCATCACTAGTTAAAGAGGTCGTTGTGAACTGTATGGAAACATTATTAACTATAGGCGGAGGCTCATTAATAATAAGATTAGTCTGCGGATATCCAATTGTATCAAAACATTGATTAACAGTATCCTCAAGAATAACCCTAAAAGTATCTGCGGGCAAGCTAGTAAAAGGGATAGTAGTAATTGAAGTATATAGTCCTGTGAGTGGAAACTGTCCAAAGGGCTGCCATCCACCATTTAGAGGAAAGTTTGATTCATATATTTCTAAATAATAATGATACTGATAACCAGCCGAAATACTGTCTGCTTGAACAGTGATGTTACCGCTATTATCTCCAAAACATGGGAAAATATTGTCAATTGATATCAAACTTAAATTACAACTAGAAATATTTGAATTTTCTTCATCATTAAATATTGATTGTTTTTGATATACATAATTTTCCGACAAAGTTTCAATTGGTTTAAAAAGCAATGTCAAATAGACGAAAATCAAAGTAATTAAATTGAAGGTACGAGAAATATAAATTCTCATTTTATTAACATTTTCAATTAAAAATACATTCATCTCTCTATAAATCTTAGTGTACAAAACTACAAAAACTTTCTGATTTTAGAAGTCTCAATATTGAGATTTGATTAAATTTGAATTCATTTAAGTTTATAAAATGCCAGGATATTTACATGATTTAAACGCAGATCAAAGAAAGGCTGTAGAACAATTAGATGGAGCTAGCATGGTAATCGCTGGAGCTGGATCAGGCAAAACTCGTGTTTTAACTTATAAAATTGCTCATCTTCTAAAAAATGGAATAAATCCATTCAATATACTTGCTCTCACCTTTACAAACAAAGCTTCAAAAGAAATGAAAAAAAGAATTGATGAAATTGTTGGAGGACATCAATCTAAAAATTTGTGGATGGGAACCTTTCATTCTGTTTTCTCCAGAATACTCAGAGCAGAGTCTGCAAAAATCCATTTTCCTCAAAACTTCACAATATATGACACATCGGACTCAAAATCTCTCATTAGAAGTATTGTAAAGGAATTAAATCTAGATAAGGAAGTTTATAAACTTGGAATAATTCAAAATAGAATATCATCCCTAAAGAATAATTTTATAACTCCCAAAGGATATAACAATCATCCAGAGCTTACTCAGACAGACCTCAAAGCTAAAAGAACAGAATTTGGCAGGATTTATCATATGTATGTACAAAGATGTTTCAAATCAGGAGTTATGGATTTTGACGATTTACTTTTGAAAACATATAAGTTACTTGTAGACTTTCCAGAATCTTTATATAAATACCAAAACCAATTTAAATATATTTTAGTTGACGAGTACCAAGACACAAATCAAATACAATACCTTATTATAAAAAAACTAGCAGCTTTAAATGAAAATATATGTGTTGTTGGGGATGATGCTCAATCAATATACGCTTTTAGAGGAGCCAATATTCAAAATATTTTAAATTTTAAAATTGATTACCCAGACTATAAACTTTATAAATTAGAACAGAATTATAGATCTACAAAAAACATTGTCGAAGTAGCTAATTCCGTAATTAAGAACAATGAACAACAAATAAACAAAGATGTTTGGACTAAAAATGTTAAGGGAGAGCAGATAATAGTTTGTGAATCAAACACTGACAATGATGAGGGCAGGCTTGTTGCAAATACAATTGATGAATTATTAAAAGATTCTAACTACAAAGACTTTGCTGTCTTATACAGAACCAATGCACAATCGAGAGCAATTGAAGAAGCCTTAAGAAAACTGGGTACGCCATACAAAATATATGGAGGTCTTTCTTTTTATCAAAGAAAAGAAGTTAAAGATCTTTTATCTTATTTTAGAATGGTCATAAACCCCAGAGATGAAGAAGCTCTAAAAAGAACTATCAATTATCCCTCTAGAGGAATAGGTTCAACAACAATTCAAAAGTTAATAATTGCGGCCAATGACAATGACTGCTCAATTTGGGACATAATCCAAGAAATTGATAGTTTCAATATAAAAATAAATTCTGGAACAAAAAATAAACTTTCTCAGTACTCAACTCTCATTAATAGTTTTTCTGCCCAAAGTGAAACAAAAGACGCGTATGAGTTAGCAGAAATTATCACAAAATCTTGTGGACTTTATTCATTACTCTACTCTGACAAAACACCTGAGGGAGTAAGTAGATTTGAAAACATTCAAGAACTGCTTAATGGAATTAAAGATTTTACTCTAAACTACGATAGTGATCAACTTCCTGTAATCTCAGAATTTATGAAAGATGTCTCGCTTCTAACAGACTCAGACAATGAAAAAAAAGAAGACTACAATAAAGTAAGTTTAATGACCATTCACGCATCAAAAGGATTAGAATTCCCATATGTTTTTGTTGTAGGTATGGAAGAGGGTCTTTTCCCTTCTATGCTGAGCATCAATAGCCAGAGTGAACTCGAAGAAGAGAGAAGACTATTTTATGTCGCAATTACAAGGGCAGAAAAAAGACTTTTTTTATCTCATGTTAATATCAGATTTAAATGGGGACAATACATAGACTCTGAGGAAAGTAGGTTTTTATCTGAAATCGACCAAAAATTTATAATTAAAAAGAATTTTTCTGAGTCAAAAAATATTGAACATAATCCACATCAATTTTTTTCAGATTCAAACCAAAATACAGAAAAAAAATTAAATTACAGAAAACTTGACAAGTCAGAAATTAGGAATAATTCAACGAAAAATAGTTCTTATATCAATGATTTAATGAACGGACAAATAGTAAAACACTTTAAATTTGGAACGGGTAAAGTTATAAATATTGAAGGAACTGGGGGAAACAGAAAAGCTACGGTATTCTTCAAGGGCATTGGTCAAAAACAACTTCTTCTAAAATTCGCTAAACTAGAAGTTATTAAATAGAGTTTAATTATTAAAATCTTATTGGAAGGTAATTTTAATTTACTCTAAGAACAACTTAATAATTGATATACTTTTTTCTTATCTAAATCAAGATTTTTTTTCAAGTCTTCAACTGATAAAAATTTCTTTTCTTCTCTGATTTTTTCAACGATTGAAACTTTAACATCGAGTCCGTAAATATCTTTGTTGAAATCCAAAATATGCACTTCAACACTCTTTTCTGACGAGTCAAATGTTGGATTATATCCAATATTCATCATACCCATAAAGTCTTTTGAATTTACTTTAATATAAACAGCGTAAACTCCGTCATTTGGCATTAACTTATTTACATTTTCAACACTAATATTTGCTGTTGGGTAACCAATTTTTTTACCCATTTTTTTTCCTTCAATTATTTTACCACTAAAGCTAAAATATCTTCCTAAAAATTTTCTTACTTCTTCGAATTTATTTTCATTAATTTTTTTTCTAATTATTGTAGAACTGACAGTCGAACCCATGTAGTTTAGAGGATTTATTTTTTCAACTTCATATGAGTATAGTTTAGATAATTCTAAAAGTTTTTCATAATTACCCTCTCTATTTCTTCCAAAATGATGATCATAACCAATTATTAATCTTTTTACACATAATTTATCAACTAATATTTCCTTTACAAAATTATCAGGTCTTAATTGCGAAAAATTTTTAGAAAACTCTTGAATAATAAAATGTTTTAATCCATATTCTTTCAACATTTCAGATCTCTCCTCAATTGTACTTAGTAGTTTTAGTTTTTGATTATTAGGACGCAATACATGTCTTGGGTGAGGATAAAAAGTCATAAGAACACTTTCTCCATCGATCTTTTCAGCAACTTCATTTAGTTTTTCTATTATTGATTGATGTCCAATGTGAACTCCATCAAAGGTACCCAGTGTTAGCGCTACTTTAAATTTTGGAATAAATTCCTCTATAGAATTATATATCTTCACAAATTATTAACTTAAATTATATATGTTAAAAAAGTGTTCAAAATTAAACATAAATTTATTTACAAACTTTATATATACAAACAAATAAAAAACACTAAGTTTGCCTGAAAATTTACATTTAATATAATTTAAAAAAAATAAAATGTCAAAAAATATTGGAAAAGTATCTCAAGTAATTGGACCAGTGGTGGACGTTATGTTTGAAAACAACGAAACTGTTCTTCCGAACATATATGATTCTTTGGAAATAACTAGAAAAAATGGAGACAAATTAATTTTAGAATGTCAACAACATATTGGAGAAGATACTGTAAGAGCTATTTCTATGGAAACAACTGATGGAATTAGCAGAGGAACTGAGGTAATCGCTACGGGAGCTCCAATCAAGATGCCATCGGGTGATGACATAAAAGGAAGAGTATTTAATGTGGTTGGAGACGCCATTGATGGTATGGATAATCTAAATAAGGAAACTGGATTACCTATACACAGAGAAGCTCCTAAATTTGAGGACCTATCAACAGCTACCGAAGTTTTATTTACTGGAATTAAAGTCATTGACTTAATCGAACCATACGCTAAGGGAGGGAAAATTGGTTTGTTTGGTGGAGCTGGTGTAGGTAAAACAGTTCTAATTCAAGAGTTAATTAATAATATAGCTAAAGGTCATGGAGGTTTATCTGTTTTCGCAGGTGTTGGAGAAAGAACCAGAGAAGGAAATGACTTATTAAGAGAAATGTTAGAATCTGGAATTATTAACTATGGAGATGACTTTATTCACTCTATGGAACAAGGAGGATGGGATTTGTCGAAAGTAAATAAAAAAGATATGGGTGATTCAAAAGCGACATTTGTTTTTGGTCAAATGAATGAGCCACCGGGCGCTAGAGCTAGAGTCGCTCTTTCAGGGTTAACAATTGCTGAATATTTTAGGGACGGTGATGGAGAAGGAAAAGGAAAAGATGTTCTTTTCTTTGTAGATAACATTTTTCGATTTACACAAGCCGGTTCGGAAGTTTCCGCCCTATTAGGAAGAATGCCATCCGCTGTTGGATACCAGCCTACGCTTGCTACAGAAATGGGGACTATGCAGGAAAGAATAACATCAACTAAAAATGGTTCCATAACCTCTGTTCAAGCAGTGTATGTTCCTGCAGATGATCTAACAGATCCTGCTCCTGCTACTACATTTGCTCATTTAGACGCTACTACAGTTCTTTCAAGAAAAATTGCTGAACTAGGAATTTATCCAGCTGTTGATCCATTAGATTCTACTTCAAGGATTCTTACTCCAGAAGTTGTCGGTGAAGAACACTATAATTGTGCACAGAAAGTAAAAGAGATATTACAAAGATATAAAGAATTACAAGATATCATTGCAATCCTTGGAATGGATGAGTTATCCGACGAAGATAAGTTAGCAGTTCACAGAGCTAGAAGAGTTCAAAGATTTTTATCTCAACCTTTTCATGTAGCTGAACAATTTACTGGACTTCAAGGTGTTCTTGTAGATATACAAGATACAATCAAAGGATTTAACATGATATTAGACGGTAAAGTTGATCAATACCCTGAAGCGGCCTTTAACCTAGTTGGCACAATAGAAGAAGCTATTGAAAAAGGAGAAAAAATGCTCTCAGAGTCAAAATAATTTCATTTATGTTTTTAGAAATAATTACACCAGAACATAAAATGTATGAAGGGAAAATCACTTATGCAAAATTTCCAGGGTCCGACGGAGAATTTGGAGTCTTAAATAATCACGCACCCATCATATCAAATCTTTCAACGGGCTACATAGAAGTCACCGAAACAAATAATAAAAAAAAGAGTTTTAAAATTAATGGAGGCATAGTTGAAATTCTTGACAATAAAATAATTGTTTTAGCGGATTAATAAAAAATATTTTCATTTTGAAGAATAAATTTTGGAGTTTAATTTTCATTTTATTTCTCTCTTGCACTTATTACGATAACGAAAAATTCTCTGACTACTTAGAAGGAGATATACTTTTTCAAGACTTAGACTCCTCTCCTCTATGTGATGCAATAGAATTAGTAACTTCTGGATACAACAGCTTTAATATTTCCCACATTGGAGTCATAGTCAAAGAAGACAATGAAATAAAAGTTTTAGAAGCAATTCCTAATTCTGTTAAGTTTACTAATATTGACTCTTTTCTTACAAGGTCATTAGATTCAAACAAACAACCCAAAGTTATTTTAGGACGATTAAAAAATCCTTACAAAAAACATATTCCTCAAGCTATAAATTTTATGAAAGATAAAATTGGAGATAAATATGATAACGCATTCTTATTAAACAATAATAAATATTATTGTTCAGAGTTAATATATGAAGCTTTTGAGGAATCAAATATCTTTGAGCTAAAACCTATGACTTTCATAAACCCAAATACAAATGATACTTTAGAAACCTGGAAGAATTATTATAAAAATTTACAAACTGAAATACCTGAGGGTAAACTGGGAATTAATCCAGGAATAATGTCAAAATCAAATAAAATTGATATTATACATCAATTTGGGGTGCTTTCTAAATCTAAAAATTAAATCATAATTTTTTATTCGACTTGTGTCTCTCAGAGTCTCTTCTAGTTCTTAACATTAGTTTATTTTTAAATGCTGACTCTAAATCAACATTAGTCTGATTTGCCAAACAAATAAGAACAAAAAGAATATCTGACATTTCTTCAGCAAGATTTGACTTCTCTCCTTCTTTGAAAGACTGCTCTCCGTACTTTCTAGAAATTACTCTAGCCAGTTCTCCTACTTCTTCTGTCAATATAGCCATATTAGTTAGTTCATTAAAATATCTTACTCCATATTTTTTAATCCAATCGTCAACCTGCTTTTGTAATTCTGAAATAGTCATTATTCTTTAATTTTTGAGTCAATAATTATAGTCACTGGTCCATCATTTGTTAATGATACTTTCATATCAGCACCAAACTCTCCAAATTTAATATTTTTACCTATTGTATTAGAAATCTCTTTTTTAAATTCTTCATACAAATTAATAGCATTTTCTGGCCTAGCTGATCTTACAAAAGAGGGCCTATTCCCTTTTCTAGTTTTCGCGTGTAAAGTAAACTGACTAACTAATAAAATGCTTCCATCTATATCAATGATTGATTTATTCATCTTTCCATTTATATCTGAAAAGATGCGCATTAAAGCAATTTTACTCGCTAACCACTTAACATCTTCTAAAGTATCATCAATTTCAATTCCAAGAAAAATTAATAATCCTTTATCTATTTCCGCGATATTTTTGTCTTTGACATTTACAGAAGCATTAATTGTTCTTTGTATAACCGCTCTCATCTAATACCCAATAGTTCTAAAATTTTCTTCTTCCTCATCTAACATACTTAAATAACTTAAATATCTACTTTCAGCAATTTGACCATCTTTAACCGCTCTCTTTATTTCACAATTTGGTTCGTTCAAATGAATGCAGTTATTAAATTTACAATTACCCTTTAAATTAAAAAATTCAGGGAAATAATTCGCAATTTCATTCTTTTTAATTTCAACTAAACCAAAGCCTCTAATTCCTGGAGTATCAATTAGTGAAGCTCCAAAATCAAGCTCATATAATTCTGAAAAGGTAGTTGTGTGTTGACCTTGATTATAACTGTCAGAAATATCATTTGTAGGTATATCTAACCCATCTTGCAATGAATTTATTAAAGTTGATTTACCTACACCAGAGTGTCCTGATATTAAATTTATTTTTGATTTCATAATATTCTTTATTTGAGATAAATCTCCCTGAGTAACTGAGGTTGAAATACATTTATATCCAATTTCAGAATAAATAGAAACTAATATTTTATGATTGAATCTAGATTTTTCGTTATGTAAATCAAGTTTATTAAACAATAAAACTACATCTACACCAAAAGCGTTTGCTGACACAAGATATCTATCAATAAAATTGGTAGTAGTAACTGGCGAATCCAAAGTAATCATTAAAATAGCCTGGTCAATATTTGCAGCAATTACGTGAGTTTGTTTGGATAGATTTACTGACTTGCGAATTATAGCATTTTTGCGGTCATATAATTCAGTAATAACAAAATTATCATTTCTTTTTTGTATTTTCACATTATCGCCGACTACTATAGGATTTGTACTTTTGATGTTCTCATTTCTAAATCTTCCTATTAATCTACATTTATATAAATTTCCAGTATCAGATTTTACTATATACCAGCTTCCAGTTGATTTTATTATTACACCATTCATCTCTACAAACATAAAATAAAAATTATCTAATCATGGTGATTTAATAGTTTGATTTTTTAAATGGATTTCTCTGAATCCATTTTTTTATTTTAATATTTCTAATTAAAGGTTTTAAGAAAATATTTAGAAAAATATTGTTAAATTTTATATAAATAAAATTTTTCTCTGGAAGAGCTCCAAAATTGCTTTTAAACTCATTAGCGGTTCTTCCTAAAATCAACTTCAGAGATTTTGTTTGGATTGCTGTTTCAATATGATCAAGAAGCATTCTTGAATAAATAGGTATATCTAAATTTAATTTTTTATCATAGCCCACATAATTTGTATGTATGACTGTGCCTTCAACTGAATAAGTTGAAAAACCAACTAATGACTCTTGATAAAAATATCCCTTCATAATTAAATGATTTTCGGCAATTAATTTTGAAAAGGTTTTTAAATTAAATTTTGGACCATGAAAATTTGAATTTGAAACTACCTGGTTAAACAATCTTTGAACCAACATAATATTTTTCTCTAAAAAATCTATGGATAAAACTTTAACTTTAAGGGGTTTTGTTTTAATAATATTTTTTTTGAACTTAGCTCTATATTTTTTTTTTAAGGAAAAAAAATAATCATCAATCGAATTCCAAGATTTATTAATATTTAAAATCATATTTTCCTCAACTGGCACTCTAGTATATTGTTTAACATTATTCATTAATTTATACAAATTTTCAGTTATAATTATTACATCAAATTTATTTTTTATTATGCTTAATAAATTATTAATATCAACTTTTTCTTCTAAGTAAAAGTAGTTTTTGGTAGAGTCAAAACCATTTGAAAATAAAAGTACATTTAAGTCAGTAATTTTCAATAAATGCTTGGTCCAATGCTTTGAGTAATTAGAAGTTTTAGATAAATTTAGACGAAAAAGATTAAAATAAAATCTTGAAGTTTTATTATGTATAAATAGATGTAATAATTCTGTATTACTTTTGGAATAACCTCCTAAATAATTTAATTTTAAATTAGATGTAATTGGAAGATCTTCCCAACTATCCTCCAGATTATCAACGTCATATGATATATTAAATGAATTAGATTTCATTTTTAATTTTTAACACTGAAATGTCAGGGAGTATACCAACTCTACCAGTGTATCCCAAATGACCCAATCCTCTGTTTACATAAATTTGCTTATTGTTTTTTTTATATAAACCTGCCCATTCCTTGTACCTATATTTTGCTGGACTCCATTTAAAGTTAGGAATTTCAATACCAAACTGCATTCCGTGTGTATGTCCAGATAATTGTAAATCAATTGGATATTTGTATTCTAAAATAATTTCTCTCCAATGAGAAGGGTCATGAGACATTAATATGGTAGGAACTTTGAGATTAATATTTTCAATGGCTTTGTCAATATCTCCGTCCTTGTTGAAATTTCCAGCACCCCAATTTTCAACACCTACAAGATTAAATGAATGTCCTTTTGACTTAATTTCAATTGAGTCATTCATCAATAAGTTAAAACCACATTCTTTTTTTAAGTTTATTAAGTTTTTAAAATTTGATTTCCATTGTTCAGAATCTCTTTTAATTCCAATATAATCTCCATAATCATGATTTCCCAAAACAGAAAAGTTTCCGTATTTGGAGTTTAACTTTTGTAATGATTTTTTATAGGGTAAAACCTCTGTATATGAATTATTCACTAAATCTCCAGTGAATAAAATTAAATCTGGACTCTGAGAATTGATTATTTCAATAGCTTCCTCTAACTTATCTTTACTTTCAAAACTTCCTAAATGCAAATCAGAAATATGTACAATTTTAAAATCATTTAAAATTTCTGGCCAGTCTTTAATTTTAATTGTTTGAGTATTTATCTTAAACCTATATCTATTTATAAACATCCCATATGTAAGTAAAGAAAAAATAGAAGCTGTAATTATTAAAGAGGAATTCTTTAAAAATTTTAGTCTTGAAACATCCAACGTATTATTTTCTGTTTGAAAAAAATTGAAACAAAATTTAAAAAAACGAATTGTATCATCGATTATTAATGGAAATAATCCTACAAACTTTGAAATATAAATAACAAAAATAAGACTGAATATGAATGGTTTGATGTTTACAAACTTAGATTCATTTTGATAATCATAAGAATGATACAATAGAATAAAGTAAACAGTAACACTCAATACCCAATAGGTATATTTTAATATCGGGAATCCAAAAATAATTTTCTGAAAGTAATTGTTATTACTTTGAAAAAAGTAAACATCTATAATCAGAAGAAAAATTAATGGAATAAAAATAAAATAATTCAATTAGTATAATTTTAAAAATTATTTTTAATTACGTACTATAAATCTACGAGAAAAGACTTTTTCCTTAGTATTATATTTGATTATGTAGAGTCCTCTTGATAAATATTTAACATCAATTACGCTGTTTGATGAATTTGAGAAATCAACTAACTCTCCGTTGGATGAAAATATTTTGTAATTAATAATTTTAGTATCATAAAATTGAATTAATTTATTTTGATTATCATAAAAAAAAGAAAATTCTTGATTTAAATCATTATTTTCTAGATTATTAGAGACTTGTAAAGATTGATTTATCCCATCAATTATTGCAGCTTGTGTAATTTCATTATTTTTTCCATTGTAGTAAACTTGTTTATTTGGACCAATTACTACAACTTTTGGCATACCAATACCTCCATAATCGTTCATGTTAATGGAAGGATTTGAAAAAGTAGCATCAGGAAATAATTGATAACTTCCGTTCCAAGCAGTAAGGAAATTACAATCTGAATTTGCAAAATCGTCAACAATAAAATATTTCACTAATCCTGGGTGTGTAACATCAAAAGATTGAACAGCATTTTGTGCATGTTCCGCACCAGAAGCACACGGGCCACAAGGCATAACCCAACAAATTACTACCACATGACCATTGTCTAAATGTGAATACAGATTATGTGATATTCCTCCACAATCATTTGATGTAAAATCTGTTGATACTTGAGAATAAGAAACTACAGAAAAGAGAAATAAAATTAATGTATCAAAAATATTTTTGTTCATAATAAATTATTTTTTAGGTTTTCGATCATACTTGCAACAATAATGTAGTTTTTCATAAACTTCATCAGCAGCTCTGTGTTTTGCGGTATCATAACCAATATTAGAAATCGCTTTTTGTATTTCATCAATCGAAGTCAAATCCTTATTAAACTTAACTTTCATAGTTTTTTTTGTTGAATTCCATTTCGCCATTTTTACTCCATCTATTGATCTTGCTGTTGTTTCAATTAATGTTTTACACATATCACAATTTCCATATACTTCAAAAGATGATTTTTCATACTTTATCTTTTGAGTTGATGCTTCAAATGTCAAAATAGAGAAAATGAAAATGAGTAATGTTAGAATTCTTTTCATAAAGTTATTATAATAGTTCAGCAAAATTAATGAAAAATTATCTAATTAATTTGAACATATATTTGTCTTAGGCAAATGACTGTACAATTTTCATCACATTTTCGGATTTTCCCATTGTATAGAAATGTATACACGGGACTCCAAAATCTATTAATTCTCTAGTTTGTTGAACAGCCCACTCTACTCCTACATTTCGAACATCTTCACTATTTTTGCATTTTAAAACCTCATCAACTAAATCGTTTGGTAAATTTAGGTGAAATCTATGTGGTAATAATGATAATTGTTTAACACTGGAAATGGGTTTAATACCTGGGATAATAGGGATTTTTATACCATGTTTTCTACACATTCGAACAAATTCAAAATATTTTTTATTATCAAAAAACATCTGAGTTACTATATAATCAGCACCTGCCTCAACTTTTTTCTTTAGAAAGTGTATATCAGATCTCATATTTGCTGCTTCAAAATGTTTTTCAGGGTAACCAGCAACTCCAATGCAGAAATTAGTCGGTACAGAACTTTTCAAATCATCATCTAAATAAATACCATTATTCATATTCTCTACTTGTTTTAGTAAATCTGATGCATACTCATGCCCTCCACTTTCTGGTGTAAAATATGTCTCTGACTTAATTGGATCTCCCCTTAAAACTAAAACATTATCAATGCCTAAAAAATTTAGATCTATCAATGCATTTTCTGTCTCTTCTTTATTGAAACCTCCACATATAATGTGAGGAACAGGATCTATTTGATATTTATTCATTATTGCGGCACATATACCTACAGTTCCTGGTCTTTTTCTAACAGATCTTCTTTCAAGCAATCCATCGGCTCTTTTTTTATAAACGAACTCTTCTCTATGATACGTAACATCAATAAACGCCGGATTAAATTCCATAAGCGGGTCTAGAAAATTAAAAATTGAATCGATACTTTTTCCTTTCAAAGGAGGTAAAATCTCAAATGAAAACAATGTCCTGTTGGATTTTTTAAAATGTTCAATAACTTTCATACTATATTTGTTCTAAGCCACTTTTCTATTTTTACTTTGCTCATATTTTTTCTTTTTGCGTAATCTATAATTTGATCTTCTTTAATTTTTCCAACACTAAAATATTTGCTTTTAGGGTGCGAAAAATAATACCCAGAAACTGTCGCGTTTGGATACATAGCCAAATTTTCAGTTAAACTTACTCCGATTTCCTTAGCTTTTAAAAGTTGAAATATTTTTTTCTTCTCGGTGTGGTCTGGGCAGGCAGTATATCCTGGAGCGGGGCGAATTCCATGATAATTTTCCTTGATAAGTTCATCATTTGTATAATCTTCATTATCTGAATATGACCAAATTTCTTTTCGAACTTTCTCATGCATATATTCTGTCAAAGCCTCTGCTAATCTATCAGCAAGAGATTTTAATAGAATACAATTATAATCATCCAAATCAGATTCAAAAATTTTTAATTGTTTTTCAATATCAAGACCAGCGGTACAAATAAAAGCACCTATATAATCTTCTTTTTTTTCTGAAACATAATCAGATAAACATAAATTATTTTTATCTTTTTTAGTTTGTTGTCTCAAAAAACAAAATGTTTCCAAGTATTTATTATTTTCATAAAGAATCACATCATCTGAATCTTTTTTAGCTTTCCAAATTCCAATCTTCGCCATTAATTTTAGCCATTTTTGATCAGAAATATGATTTAACATTTTTAAAGCATCATTCATTAAACTTTTAGCCTGCTCTCCATATTTTACATTTTTGAAAATTTCTGGGTATTTTCCTTTCATTTCCCATGAAGTGAAAAAAGGAGTCCAATCAATATATGGAATTATATCCTTGATAATAATATTTTTGAATGTCTGAACACCTATTTTTTTTGCTTTTGGTGGGACATAGTCATCTGCCATAGTAAATGAATTTTTCCTAGCGGTTTCAATAGAAACATATTGTTTTTGAGACTTTCTCAAAAGATAATTCTCTTTAATATCTGAATATTTTCTTAATATATTTTTCTTATATTCCTCAGAGTTCTTTCCAATAATATTAGAGGAAGCACTAACTGCTTTTGAAGCATCGAGTACATGAAACACCAAATTGTTAGTATAATTATCCATTAATTTTACAGCTGTATGTACCTGAGAAGTAGTAGCTCCTCCAATCATAAGGGGAATATTAAAATTTTGCCTTTGCATCTCTTGTGCAACATGTATCATTTCTTCAAGAGAGGGAGTTATTAAACCACTTAATCCAATAATATCAACATTATGATTAATTGCCTCACTTAAAATTTTGTCTGCTGGTACCATCACTCCTAAATCAATAATTTCGAAGTTGTTACATGCTAATACAACTCCTACAATATTTTTTCCAATATCATGTACATCTCCTTTGACAGTAGCAAGCAGAATCTTTCCAGCGTTTGACCCTTGAGATTTTTCCTTTTCAATGTATGGAGTTAGGTATGATACAGATTTTTTCATGACCCTAGCAGATTTTACAACTTGAGGAAGAAACATTTTACCACTACCAAAAAGATCTCCAACAATATTCATTCCATCCATCAAAGGCCCCTCTATAACATCTAAGGGTTTTGTTGAATTTTTTCTTGCGAGTTCAGTGTCTTCTTCAATGTATTTTACTATTCCTTTAACCAAAGCATACTCTAATCTTTTTTCTACATCCCACGATCTCCACTCTAAACTATTTTCTTGTTTTTTAGCACTACCTTTATATTTTTCAGACAAAACTAATAAACGATCCGTGGCTTGTGAGTCAGCATTTAATAAAACATCTTCAACAGCTTTCAATAAATCTTTAGGAATATTCTCATAAACCTCAATCATTCCAGCGTTAACGATACCCATATCCAATCCATTTTTAATGGCGTGATATAAGAATGAAGAGTGTATTGCCTCTCTTACTTCATTATTACCTCTAAATGAAAATGAAACATTACTGACTCCTCCGCTAACTTTAGCGAAAGGCAAATTATCTTTTATCCATTTAGTTGCTTTAAAAAAATCAATTGCGTAAGAATTATGTTCTTCTATACCAGTTCCTATTGTTAATATATTAGGATCAAAAATTATATCTTGTGGTGGAAAATCAACTTTTTCAGTTAAAATTTCATAGGCTCTTTTGCATATTCTTATTTTATCATCAAATGTCACAGCTTGACCTTTTTCATCAAAAGCCATTACAACTACAGCTGCTCCAAACTTACGTATTGTCTTAGCTTGACTAATAAAAATTTCTTCTCCTTCCTTTAGAGAAATTGAATTTACAATACTTTTTCCTTGCACACATTTTAATCCTGCTTCTAAAATTTCCCATTTTGAGGAGTCAATCATAATTGGAACTTTACTAATTTCAGGTTCAGACGCAATTAAATTCAAAAAATGAACCATTGATTCTACTCCATCAATTAGTCCGTCATCCATATTAATATCGATAATTTGCGCACCACTTTCCACTTGTTGGAGTGCTACTGACAGAGCTTCATCAAAATTATCTTCTTTAATCAATTTTCTGAATTTTGCAGAACCTGTAACATTTGTTCTCTCTCCAATATTCACGAAATTACTTACCTCAGAAATAGTTACTGCTTCTAAACCGCTTAAACTCATTTTATTTTCTAATGAAGGAATAACTCTTGGTTTGCAATTTTTAGCTACTCTAGAAATCTCTTTGATATGATCAGGAGTTGTACCGCAACATCCACCGACAATATTTACAAGTCCAGAATTCATAAAATCGTTTAACTGGTCAGCCATTATTTTAGAAGTTTGGTCATATACACCCATCTCATTTGGAAGACCCGCATTAGGAAAAGCACATATGTTAGTAGAGGATTTATCAGAGAGTTCTTTGATGTAAGGTCTCATAGCATTAGTCCCCAAAGCACAATTGATACCAACACTTAATAATGGAACATGAGATATTGAATTTAAAAAAGCTTCACACGTTTGGCCTGATAAAGTTCTGCCACTTTCATCTGTTATAGTTCCAGAGACCATTATTGGCAATGTCATACTTCTTTTTTCAAATACATCTAATATAGCAAACAAAGCAGCTTTACAATTTAAAGTATCAAATACGGTTTCCACAAGTAATATATCAACACCTCCGTCAATTAAAGCCCCAACCTGCTCAGCATATGATTCTTTTAATTCATCAAACGTAATATTTCGAAATGCAGGATTCTCAACATCTGGTGAAATTGATGATGTTCTATTAGTAGGGCCTATTGCGCCAGCCACAAACCTTGGTTTCAAATTTGTAGAGAATTCATTCGCCGCTTCTTTAGCGATTCTAGCAGATTCGAAATTGATATCATAAACTACTGTTTGTAAATTATAATCGGATTGAGCGATAGAAGTACTGCTAAAAGTATTTGTTTCAATAATATCAGCTCCAGCTTTTAAATATTGCTTATGAATTTCTTTAATAATTTCAGGTCGTGTGAGCGAGAGAAGATCATTATTGCCTTTTAAATCACAAATAGAATTTTTAAATCTATCCGATCTAAAGTCTTCTTCAGTCAATTTATACCTTTGTATCATGGTACCCATAGCACCATCCAATATAAGTATCCTTTCTTTTAATATGTCTTCTATCGTCCTGTTCATTTACATGTTTTCAAGACTTAACAAAAAAGATTTTAGAAAATAGGTGTATTTCATCATCTTTCTCCAAAATGGAGTGGGAATTGGCACCCTGCGTTTTTCAGGGTTGCCAAGACATCATAGGGCCCATCCCTCCGTCTTTCTTGATAAATCTATGGCAAATTAATAACAAAAAAAATTAATTTCCAAATCAGTAAATAAAAATATTATTTTTCTATATTTGTCCTAAGAAATGTGGAGAGATTTGGCCTATTGCAACCACAAAAAAAAATGCTAAAACAGCATAAGTCTCCAAGACACAGAATTGTCGCCAAATCCATCATATTTTCTAACAACATTAATATTAACTAAATAAATTAGAAATGTCATATTATTTTACATCCGAATCAGTTTCTGAAGGGCACCCTGATAAGGTTTCAGATCAAATCTCTGACGCTCTTTTAGATAATTTTTTAGCTCAAGACCCAAATTCAAAAGTCGCTTGCGAGACTTTAGTTACGACAGGATTAACAGTACTAAGTGGAGAAGTAAAAACTAAAGGATACGTAGACGTACAGAAAGTAGCAAGAGAAGTAATCAGAAAAATTGGATATATCAAGTCAGAATATCAATTTGACGCTGATAGTTGTGGAGTTATCTCTGCAATCCATGAACAATCAGCAGATATCAGGCAAGGGGTTGTAGAGGGACAAGGACTACACCAAGAGCAAGGTGCTGGTGATCAAGGTATGATGTTTGGATATGCAACAAATGAAACTGAAAATCTAATGCCGTTAGCTTTGGATATATCCCACAAAATACTAATAGAATTGTCCAAAATCAGAAAAAAAGAACTTGAAATGACATATTTACGTCCTGATTCAAAATCTCAGGTAACTATTGAGTATAGTGATGATCATCGGGCAATGAGAATTACTGATATTGTAGTATCAACTCAACACGACGATTTTGACTCTGAAGAATTAATGCAAAAACAAATTGAGGATGATGTAAAAAATATATTAATTCCTAGAGTTAAAGATCAACTTTCTAAAGAAAATCAATCCTTATTTGGAACTGAAAAATACCATGTTAACCCTACAGGCAAGTTCGTAATTGGTGGACCCCATGGTGACACTGGACTTACTGGACGTAAAATAATTGTAGATACATATGGAGGAAAAGGAGCACATGGAGGAGGAGCTTTTAGTGGAAAAGATCCATCTAAAGTAGATCGATCCGCCGCTTATGCTACCAGACACATAGCTAAAAATTTGGTAGCTGCTGGAGTAGCTGAAAGAATATTAGTACAGGTAAGTTACGCTATTGGGGTAGCAGAACCAATGGGTATTTTTGTAGATACCTATGGAACCTCAAAAGTTAATTTAACTGATGGAGAAATAGCAGAAACAATAAATAATATGCCTTGTTTTAATTTAAAACCTGCATCAATTATTAGTAGATTAAAGTTAAAAAATCCTATTTACTCAGAGACAGCAGCATATGGTCATATGGGTAGAGAATCTAAAAATAAAATAGTTACCTTTAATATTGGTGGAAAAACACAAAATTTTGAAGTAGAAACTTTTACTTGGGAAAAATTAGACTGTCTAGAGGAAACAAAATCAGCATTTAATTTATAATAAATAAAATACTATTTTAAGTACTCACCAAAGAGGTGTTTTTTATTAAATGAAAAAACCACTAATAATTTTACTTACATGTCTTTTAAATTTTGCTAGTGCTCAATTTGAAATGAAGTATGATATAGACTCGAAAGAACTTCCAAAATGGGTTCAATTAATGTATTCTGAATCCCCCAACACGGGAATGGTTGTAAAAGAATATAACAAGTTTTATACTAATAATAAGTTTGTTAAAAATAAACATACTCAATACTACAAGAGATGGATTCGTTCATTGAGTAGAACTACTAATATTAAAATAAATTCATCAGAGTCTGAGAGTGTTAACCAATGGCACTGCATTGGTCCATGGGATTTTGATAAAGACGCAAATAGTAGAAGTTATGCACCTGGAGCTGCTCATGTGTATACAGTTGAACAATCAATTAGCAATCCAAATATTTTATACGCGGGAACAGCTACTGCGGGAGCCTGGAAAACAACTGACAAGGGAAATAATTGGAATTTAATCACAGGTGAACTTCCTTTAAACGGAGTATACGCAATTGAAATTGATTTCTTAGATTCGGATGTAATATATATAAGCGGAAATGGTGGTATTTACAGATCCTACGACAGTGGATCTAATTGGACTATAATAGGGGACGCTTCTTTTACGAATCTTTCTCATGCTGTTAAAGACATAAAGTTAAACCCTACAAATAATTTAGAATTGTTTGTTGCTACAGATAAAGGATTATTTAAATCCGTCAATAGAGGAGATAATTTTACTGCTATTATGACAGGTGATTTCTTAGAAATCGAATTTCATCCTAACAATGTTGATACAATGTATTTTATAAAACAAACTGCTAATAAGACTGAGTTTTATAGATCAGATGACGGTGGAAGTACAATAACGTTGTTTTCAAATGGATGGCCAAATCCAAATTCTACAGAAGAACAAAAAAGAACAGAAATTGCAATTAGTCCTGCAGATCCAAATAAAATTATAGCACTTGCAACAGGAAGCGCAAATGGAGGAAGTGGATTATATGGAATCTACGTTAGTAACGATAAAGGCGAAAATTGGACTTTTCAGTGTTGTGGACCTCATCCTGCAGGAGTTCCTGACAGTGTAAATATAAATATGATGGGATGGCAACCAGATGGTTCAGATGACGGAGGTCAATATTATTATGATTTAGCACTAGCAGTTAACCCTAGTGATGCAGATATTATTCATGTAGGAGGTGTTAACCATTGGATATCAAATGACGGAGGAATTTCTTTTAGTTGTCCATCAAAATGGAGTACTCCATATAAGAAAGGATATGTGCACGCAGATATTCATGATATTAATTATTTCGGGAACGATTTATGGTTTGCCTGTGATGGGGGTATATTTTACTCCGCTGACAATGGTGATAGTATCTATAAAAAACAAAACGGAATAGCTGGAACAGATTTTTGGGGTTTTGGAGCTGGATTTAAAGACGGAGATGTAATGTTAGGAGGAACCTATCATAATGGAACTTTATTAAAAGATGGAAATACTTATATTAACGATTGGCTATCTACAGATGGAGGAGATAATATCAGAGGATTTGTTAATTTTGGAATGTCTAGAGTTGCCTATAGTGATTATAATGGTAAAATTTTATCTGGTGACAGAACCAAGGATATTTCCACATTTTCTTTAGCTTTAAAACCTAATGCATCCTATATCATTGGAGAATCTTCTCAAATGGAATTTGACCCTAGGTGTTTTAATTGGAGCTATATAGGTAATGACTCTATTCTCTGGATATCAAAAGATAACGCTTCAACTTATAGTCCTGTTTATCATTTTGATGATAAAGTAACTTCAGTTGAGGTTGCTTGGAGTAATCCTGATGTAATATATGTAGCTACTTGGCCGTCATGGTGGGGAACTAAAAAGTTATGGAGAACAGATAACGCTGGAAAGACTTGGTCTGAGATTACACCTACAAACATAAACGGTCAAGATTGGATTCCATACGATATAACAATTAGTAGTGATAATGAAAATACACTTTGGATTGCAAGAACATCTATGTATGGTGGAGTGCAAGATGCACAAGGTTATGAAGTATTTAAATCCTCTAATGGAGGAATGACTTGGGACAACTGGAGTACCCCAACTCTTGATAATATCAACGCAACCAATATTGAACATCAAAGAGGAAGTGATGGAGGTGTATATCTTGGAACAAGAGATGCTGTATACTACAGAAACAATACTATGTCAGATTGGGAAATATACGATAATAATTTACCAAAAAGTACTACCTCAACACAGCTTATACCCTATTATAGAGGTGGAAAATTGTTTAATGGAACCAACCGTTCAGCTTACGAGATTGAATTTTACGAAAATAGTCCTCCCTCTGCTCAAATTTCTGCTGATAGACTGATTATTAGTTGTTTAAACGACACAGTTAGATTTGTAGATCACTCCGCAGTGCGACTCAATAGCGCAAGTTGGGAATGGTCCTTTCCAGGAGGAATTCCAAGTACATCTAATTTAGAAGACCCTATTGTAGTTTACTCTAGTCCTGGAAGTTATGATGTAACTTTAAAAATAACAGACACTTTTGGCACAAGCACCCAAACTATTCCAAATTTTATAACTTATACTGATACAGTATTTCCAATTACAAATTCAAACTCTTTGAATGAAAGATTTGACAGTGGTATTTTTCCTCCATCAGATTGGCAGAATCCTTCCTCCTCTTATTCTTGGCAATCTGTAATAGTGGATACTGGAATAAATTGTACATCCGATACAGTTGCTTATGTAAATCATTATTGGATTGACCAGAGTGGTGAGGAAGCGTATTTAATTTCTAATAAATTAAAATTAGGAGGGGGAATAAATGCAGAAAATTGGTTGATTTATGATTATGCTTACTCTGGATACGCTCCCGGATATGATGATGGATTAAGAATTGAGATTTCTACAGATTGTGGAGAGAGTTGGGATTCCATTTATGGAGCGCTTGGTCCAGATTTACAAACTACCGCATACGTAGGCAGTGCGTGGTCCCCCAGTTGTGGAAGTTGGGATACTGATAGTATAAATTTAAGTAGTTGGGGATTGAATGGGGATACTATTCTTATAAGGTTTGTTGCGATAAATGATTATGGAAACCGATTTTTTATGGATAATGTTAAAGTAAATGGACAGAATATTTTATCAGTTGAGAGAGAAGAGGTTTCTTCTAATTGCAGAATATATCCTAATCCATCCGAGGGCATATTAAATGTAAAAACCAACTTCAAGGATTCGAAATTATGTATTTTTGATATCTCTGGAAGATTAATTCAACATATGGAGATTGAGAAATACCATACTGTTATAGATGTCAAACATATAAAAGATGGTTTTTATATTGTAAGAATACATAATAATAAAGAGATGGAGGAAAAAAAACTAATTATACGTAACAAATAATTTTTATGGAGTGGTTTACAGATTGGTTTAACTCAAGTTACTATCAAATTCTTTACCAAAACAGAGATGAAAAAGAAGCGGAAGAATTCTTAAATGTTCTTCAAAAGTTTCTAAAAAAAGAAGAAAAAATTCTTGACGTAGCTTGTGGCAATGGCAGACATTCTATCTACTTAAATAGTCTAGGTTATAATATTACAGGAATCGATATTTCTGAAAATAGCATAACTTCCGCAAAGGAAAAGTCCAACAATAAAATTACGTTTGATATATGGGATATGAGAAAAACATATAAAAAAGAATATTTTGATGTGGTATTAAATTTATTTACTTCATTTGGATATTTTGAATCAGACTATGAAAATTTTAAAGCAATTAAATCAATTAGCAGTAACCTAAAAGAAAATGGAATTTTAATTATAGATTTCTTTAACTCAAAAAAAGTAATTTCTGAACTAGTTGAAACAGAAAAAAAAATATTATCTGGAATTGAATTTAACATTAATAGAAGGATTGAAAAGGGGTTCATATTAAAAAATATTAAATTCGAGGATAATGGAAAAAAATTCGAATTTACTGAAAAGGTAAAAGCTTTAAATTACTCAGATTTTTATAAAATTTTTGACTCTATTAATCTGAAAATTAATTATAAATTTGGAGACTATCGACTTAATAAGTTTGATCCAAAAAGCTCTGATAGATTAATTTTAATAGCAAAAAAAAATAATTTTCCAAGATTGAAAATGCACAAATATTAGATTATTTTAAAAAGTATTAAAAATATTATGGAAAAATATGTAATTACCGGAGCTCCCGGCACTGGAAAAACTACTATTATCGAACATTTAAAAAAAATAGGATACTCATGCAAAGAAGAGATTTCAAGAAAAATAATTAGTGAACAAATAGCAAAAAATGGAGAAGCTCTTCCATGGATAAATCTTAATTTATTTTCAAAAAAAGTATTTGATTTAAGAAAAAAACAATTTTTAAAATCAAAAGAAAAATTATGTTTCTTTGATAGAGGAATGGTAGATACCTATGCATATTTAGAGATTGGGAATTTAGAAATTTCAAGTAATATTAAAGAATCAATTAAAACACTTAGATATAATACGAAAGTATTTTACACTCCAATATGGGAAGAAATATACACTAAAGATAGAGAAAGAAGAGAATCCTTAGAACAAGCAAAAAAAATAGAAGAACATATAATTAGTTGCTACTTGCTATACAATTATCAACTTATAAAAATACCAATTGGAAATATTGAAAAAAGAGTAAAATTTATCCTTTCGAAAATCTAAAATAATTTATATTTTTGTATAAAAAATTAATAAATAAAATTTAAAAAAATGTCAGTACTCGTAGGAAAAAAAGCCCCGCTATTTAAAACTAAAGCTGTTGTTAATGGTGGAGATATTATAGACAACTTTTCATTAAGTGATTATATTGGTAAAAAAACAATTGTTTTATTCTTTTATCCAAAAGATTTTACATTTGTTTGTCCAACAGAATTATTTGCATTCCAAGAAAAGTTACCTGATTTTGAATCAAGAAATGTTGAATTAATAGCTTGTTCCACTGATAGTGAACAGTCACATTGGGGATGGTTACAAGTAGAAAAAGATAAAGGTGGAATAAAAGGAATAACGTACCCAATACTGGCGGACATTGATAAAACAATTAGCATGAATTATGATGTTTTGTTTGGAGACTATGAGGTTGATGAAAATGATATGTTAACGTCCACAGGACCCATGATTGCATTTAGGGGTCTATTTATTATTGACAAGCAAGGAATAGTACAACATCAACTTGTAAATCACCTTCCACTTGGAAGAAATGTTGATGAAACAATAAGAATGATTGACGCTCTTCATCATCATGAAGAAAATGGTGAAGTATGTCCAGCTAATTGGAGTAAGGGTGATGACGCTATGAACGAAACTCACGAAAGTGTAGCTGAATATTTATCAAATATTTAATATTAATTTTCTTTACTTATCTTAAAACCTCATTCATTTAGAATGAGGTTTTTTGTTAATTTTGGATTTATGTTAAGAAGAAAAACTTTACAATTAATTTTAAATCTTTTTCCTCCATTATTTTTTAATCGGATAATATTAAAAGAAATCTCTGAGGACTATTCCTACATGAAAGTAAAAGTCAGAAAATCAATTTTAAATATTAATTTTCATAAAACTATATTTGGAGGAACAATCTTTTCAGCATTTGACCCATATTTACCAACGATGTACTATAATATTTTTCAACAAAAAAATAGAAAACTTGAAGTTTGGTTAAAAAGAGCGAAAATAAACTATTTAAAACCTGCTGATTCACATTTAATATTAGAGTATAAGATAAATAAAAAAGATATTGAGTTAGCTGAAAAGGAATTAAACTCTAAAGGAAAAATTGAAATATGGCATTGTATCAAAGCAATAAACAAAAATGGTATTGTTTGTGCAGAATCTGAAATATTGGTTTTTTTAAGAGACAATAAATAGTGGGGGTCTAACTCTTATGAATCAATACAGTTGCATATGCGGAAACTCCTTCTTCTCTACCAACAAAACCAAGCTTTTCAGTAGTGGTAGCCTTAATTGAAATATCCTCGATATCAATTTTCATACAATCAGAAAGTACTCTTTTCATCTCAGGAATATACTTACCAATTTTGGGTTTCTGTAAGCAAATTGTTGAATCAATATTACTAATAGTATATTCTTTCTGATTAATTAAATTAACAACTTCTTTTAATAATATTTTACTATCAATCCCTTTATATTCTGGAGATGTATCTGGAAAATGTTTACCAATATCACCCATATTTGCTGCACCTAATAATGCGTCACATATGGTGTGAATTAAAACATCAGCGTCAGAGTGACCATGACTTCCTTTACTATGTGGAATAATTATACCTCCTAAACAAAAGTTCAAACCCTCTTTTAACTGATGAACGTCAAATCCAAATCCAACTCTAATCTTCATCATCCAATTGTTCCTAAATCAAATACTAAGGTAAATCTCATTGTATTAGCAAGAGGATTAGTTCCTCCTAAATTGCTAGTGCTAATTAAATAAGAAAAATCTAATGCAAATACATTGTATTTTACACCTGAACCAAATGTAAGAAACTTTCTTCCTCCCTTGGTGTCATGCTCATGAAAATATCCCGCTCTTAACGCAAATTGGTTATCATACCAATATTCCAAACCAGCTGATATATTAATTTCTCTGATTTCTTCTTTAAATTTACTTCCAGGAATAGAAACTCCATTTTCATCTATTTCACCAGGTGCATCTCCGAAAGATTGAAATATTCCAGTCACAATTCCTACGTCAGGATCTTTTCCAGCGATAATCTCCCCAGTTTCAGTATCATATAAAGGAGGTGTAGGAACTAATAATTTATTTAAATCAATAGCAAATGATATTTTATTGTAATCATCCATCTCTGATGTGATGTCTGTACCTAATCGTAAGTTAATGGGGATAAAATCTCTTGTAATTGTTTCTGTATATGATATCTTATTACCCATGTTTGAAATATTCATTCCAAATGAAATATCTGAATTTTTTCCAGCAATTCTAGTATTTTTAGTATAAAAAGTTGAAATATCAGAAGCAATAGATTGTCCAGCTACTGTCTCGGTCCCTCCAGCTGATTGACCACCTGTTAAATTAGAATAAATATATCTAGCAGATATGGCTATGGATAGGTCTCTAGTTAATTTTCTTGAATACGCTGTTCCTATTGCCATTTCATTTGGCTTATACTGTCCTATAACTTGTCCGGAGTTATCTGTAAAGGTTATATCTCCTAATGAAAAATATCTTAATTCGTATCCAATAGATTCGTTATTATTCAATTTATAATAACCTCCAATATACTGTAAATTAATGTCTGGAACTAGTTCTCTAAGCCATGGTACAATAGAAACCGATATTCCAACATTATCCTCAGTAAAGCTTAATTTAGCTGGATTCCAATGCATTGAACTTGCGTCTGGTGACGTAGCTACTCCAACGTCTCCCATGGCACCAGCTCTTGAGTCAGGAGATATAAGTAAAAAAGGAACAGCTGTTGTAATCGTATTCAAATTACCCCCAAGAACCTCATCATAATCAATTTGTGCTTTTGTTGAAAAAACACTTAGTACAGATAATAAAATGATTAAAATCTTTTTCATTTAATTTGTAAATTTAGCAAATATACTTTATTTATGTTGGTAGTAAACGAAAGAATCATTTCAATATTACTAATTTTTCTAATTTTTCCACAAATTCACCACTTTCATCTTTAACCTTTAATTTATATATATATGTTCCTCGTCCAATATTTTCTTGAAAGTCGTCTTTTCCATTCCAATTAATTGGACCAACTCGAAATCCTGTATTTAACTGTAAAGAATTAATTGTTTTTACAAGTTTTCCAGAAACTGTAAAAATTTGAATTTGAACTTCTAATTTCTGATCTGGTCTATTGTGCTCAAAGTAAAAAGAAGTGTTTGTAGTAAAAGGATTTGGATAATTTAAAAGATGATCAATAATAAAATCTTCGGTTTCTGAAACAAAAAAATCGATTGAAGATTGAGAAGAGTTATTAAAAACATCCCAAACTTTAAATTCAATTGTATGAGACCCTGGAGATAAATTGTTTAAAGAATATTCTACCTTACCCTTTTGATAACTATCTTTTTCTGCTTGATAATAATCATTTAAAATAATTTTTTTTGAATAATCTCCATCTATTGTGATGGTTATATCATGACCAATACTATTTCCAATTGTATTTATTCCTGATGAATCTTCAATAAAAGCAAGAAATGTTGGAGTTGAATTTGTTATGCCTCCAGATACAAATTGCTTGTCATTCATATATAACTCAATTGATGGGCCTATGTCATCAAAAATCTCATCACTAGAGATACCTCCAACTACAAAACTTTCATTCCACCCACTTGCGTCAGCATTTGAAAATTCATCGAATGCATAATATGATATTCTTCCAAAATCAAAATTATAATCAATATCCTGAGGAACAATAAAACTAAAAGTGAAAACTCCATCAACGACAGAAGACGTTCCTTTGTAAATTAAATTTGTTTGTTTTTTGTAATCCATTGGACTTGAAGATTGTTGTCCTTGAGTTTGAGCTATAATTTCCTTATCAAATACTAATATTTCAATTTCACCATTAAAATTATTTACTTTTGTAGAATCCTCATTAATTACTTCTCCAGTAAATGTGAATTTTCCCAGAGCTGAAACTGTATCTGGAAACATAGTTGTTCTTACACCATACTCAGGAATCGCTAAACTCATCATAGGATCACCCAGCAGAGTAAATTTATTACTATTGATACTTGTACCACTTAATACTTTTGTTTTTAAAAACATATCTCCTAATGTTGGATTCCTTCCATCTATTTTCTCAAACAAAGAGTTAATAAAGTTTGTATTTAAATTGTAATTCAAGTGTGAATATACATATCTCGTTGTAGTTAATAAAGCTACTCCCCCTCCGTTTGGATTCAAAATAATATGTTCACCTCCAGATGTTAATTGGGGATTATCTAACCGACCAAATTCACAGGTTGCGGTTACAAATAATGGTAGAGTACTATAATTATCCCAATCTAAAATTTGATCTACATCAATTATCCTTTCTTTCGTCAACCCTTTTTCTCCACCGTGGCCTGTATAATTTATTAATAATGTTCCTTTGTCAATTCTTCTATTAATAGCATTTTTACAGTCTTCGCTTCTTGGTCCTACTGGCGTAGACTCCTGATTGTATATATCAAGATACAATTTTTCAAAATTATAATTATTATAATTTTCATCTATTATATTACAGAGAGCGTCTGCCTGACTCATGTGTATGTTGCCATCGCTTTCATCACCATCGTCAGCAATAAAACAAATCATATTTCTCCAACTTCCTCTGTTAGATTTATCATGATAGTTTATAATTTTATCAATCATTATATTAGCTTCTTGTAAACTTTTTGCGGGTAATCTACCTATTCCAATGTCTAACAAATCTCCTTGGAATAGTCCTTCATCATCGTCTAAATATCCAAAATAATCATCGGTTGAAAATGTATTTAATGGACTATATGAGTTGTCTGATTGGTAAGTAATTACATAATTTGTATTATTTTGGATTCTATCTTTAAAATCATATGACGCGTCTCCAACAATTAAAAGATATTTAAATGTTGAGTTTGGCAGATTATATAAATATCTGCAATAATCTCTAATTGAGCTAACATCTTGTTTACCTGATGAAAATTCGTTGAAAATTTCTTCTGGGGTTACAATTTTACATTTACTTCCACTATTATTGTAATGAAAATCTTTCAAATTTTGTGCCGCAGAAATAAAACTTGGATGACTTACAATTAACATTTCAAAATCTGTTTCACCATGTAGATTCTGATTTGGTATTAATCCCAATAGGTTTGGAGTTTTATATTCTGTACCATCAAAAATAACAAATTTAGAATCTGAATTTCCAGAAAAATGATCGTAAATAAACCCTAAATTTTCATTATCAATTGATTGCAATTCATGTTTCTTTACATTAACAACATCTGTAACGTTCCAAACAAAATCATTTAGAGTTGCATTTTTAATGAGTCCACATAATTGAGTATTTCCACCAGAGTGATATTTTCTAAAATTCATTTGACCACCATCAAACTTCAGCTTGCGAAAAGCACAAACTTCTATTGAATTTAACCAACCTTTGTGTGATGCTGAATTTCTATTAAATGTAACATCAATAGTAAAGTTGTCTGTGTTAGAGCTAGTTTGACCTTCTACAGTCGCTACTGTAGCGTAATCATCAATATATCCATAGCTAACTGTTCCTAGCAAAACACTCATAAATTGAGTTCCATTATTACTGTAAGAAAAATTTGGTGAGGTTGATGCTCTAGCAGCAACTTCAGATTTTACAAATACATCTGAGTTTTCAATGATGTTTGGAAAGTTAAATGAAAAAGATTGAGTTAAATCTGCGTCAAATTCTTCTCCGTACCATTCTTGTCCAGATTGAATAAAATTTGTTAATTCTTTTTCATGAAATTGAAGTTCATTAAAATTGTTAAAAAATATTTTTTCTGAACCATTTAAAGTTTCTGAATAAGGTTCAATTCTTTTAGGAGAAGAAGAATTATTTATATTTATAAAGTAATAATTAAAATCATCATATAGGTGATTAGAATGATTGTATTTTCCCAGAGCGTTGTAATTTGGACTCCATTCACTGACACTTTTTCCATAAAAAAGTAATAAATCGCCATTTTCAAAAATTCCATTGTTATTTTCATCTACAATCTGTATTGCATTCTCTTGAATATCATCATATCTAAATTCAGAGTTTAGTCTTGGGAGCATTCCTCCACTATTTCCGTATAATCTGATAGAGTTTACATCCAAATTTGTTACATTTACACCCAATGATTCTAAATCTGAAAATGATAAACTATAAACTCCGTCCTCGTCAACAGAGATTTTATACCAATTTCCATCTTTTAATACTGAGTTTATTTGTTGTGAATATTTTCTATGTAAAGATAAACTCTTTTTTACGGTGTACCTGTACTTAAATTTTGTTAATTTTTTGTATTTGCCAGAAATATTTATGTATGGAAAAACAACAATTCTTTGAAAAGGAGTTTTAGAAGATAATTTAACATCTGAACTGTAAATAATTTTTTCAGATAGTTCTATATGTTTCAATTTGTTTTTCTCCGATTCGATGACATCTATAAAATATGTATCATAAACTTCGATTTCATAATAGTAATTATTAGTAAGTTTTATCATTTTTTGGAATGAAGGAAGTCCACTATATTCTGTTAAATAAATCGCACTATCAAAAGAAGTTACCTCAAAATTATCATAATTTAGGTTCTTCCAATTTAGAACAACAGAAGTTTGAGAAAAAACTAAGATTGGAACAAAAAAAATAGAAAAAAAAGTAAATATAAGCTTAAAATTCATAAAACAAAGGTAAATATTTAAATGATTTATATGTTGAATAACGAACATAAAAAAGAAAAATTATAAGAGATTCATACACAAATAAATAAAATTTTTATCTTTGTAAATTGAAATATTAGAAGAGAACTCAATATGAAGAACAATATTGTTAGAATAACCACACTAATTTTTGGACTTTTACTAGTGTGTAACACTGGACTTGCTCAGGATCCGGCTTTCAGCCAATTTTACTCTAATCCATTATATCTAAACCCTGCATTTGCAGGAGCAAACAATGGAGGATGCCCAACAGCAAATTTAAATTATAGAGATCAATGGCCAGGAATTGGTAGAACATATGTCACATATTCAGCATCATATGACCAACATATAGACGCTCTAGGTGGTGGGCTTGGTGTTATTGTTGCACAAGACAAAAGTGGATCTGGTAATCTTAACACTCTTCATGCTTCTTTGCTTTACTCATATCTACTAGAAGTAAACCGAGATCTCATCATAAAGGCCGGATTTGAAGCTTCTTACAGATCGTTGAATCTTGATTGGGACAATCTAACATTTGGAGACATGATCGATCCAACTTATGGATTCATATACCAAACAGATGAAGATATTGTAAATAATGCTGATAACGTAAGTTTTCCTGACTTTTCTGCTGGAATACTTGGGTACACAAAAAATATGTTTTTTGGCTTCGCTGCTCACCATCTAACTCAACCTGACCAAGGATTTATTAGTGTAAGTAATTTACCAACTAAATATACAGCTCACATTGGAGGAAACTTTCCTCTATCTAGATACTCAAACAATGTGACTACTATTTCACCAAACTTTTTATATCAAAAACAACAAGATTTTCAACAATTTAATTATGGAGTCTATGTAAACAGAGGACCAATTGTTGGAGGATTGTGGACACGAAACAGTGTGAAGAATTTTGATTCATTTATACTAATGTTTGGTTTAGTTCAAGACGCATTTAAATTTGGATATAGTTATGATATTACCGTCAGTAATTTAAAAAACAGTAACACCTTGGGAGCACATGAACTATCTTTTACTTTGTTCATGCCCTGCAGAAACAAGAGTAAATTGTACAATACAATAAGTTGTCCACAATTTTAGTTATAAACATTAGAAAAATTAATAAAATGATAAATAAGAATACAATATTTTTTACAATCTTGAGTGTTTTCATAATTTCTTCGTGTTCTAAACAACATTCAACCTCTACCGGTTGGAATTACAATGACAGAAAACAAGGAGGTTTTGAGAAACAAGACTTTGTTGAACAAGTTCCGGGACCAGGGCTTGTTTTTGTTGAAGGAGGTAGACTAACAATGGGTCGTGTCGAGGAAGACGTCATGTATGAGTGGAACAATATTTCAAAAACAGTTACAGTATCATCATTCTACATTGATGAAACTGAAGTTAGAAATATTGATTACTTAGAATATTTAGATTGGATTAAAAGACATTATGTAAATGAAAATAGTCCATTTTTTACAGGAACTCAAAGACTCGAAATTTATGAGAAAGCGCTCCCAGACACCCTAGTTTGGAGAGACAAACTAGGAGAAAATGAAACTTTCTTAAACAACTATTTGAGACATCCTGCCTATAGAGAATATCCTGTTGTTGGAGTTTCTTGGGAACAAGCTAATGACTATTGTGTATGGAGGACAGATAGAGTTAACGAAAGAATATTGATAAACGCGGGAATTCTTTTAGAAGTCACAGACGAGGATAGATTAGGGGTAGAATATCCATTTACTACAGACGGATACTTACACGGTAGTGAAGACTATGTAGCATTATTTGTTGATCCTGACGGAAAAATGAAAAAGAAAATTAGAAATATTAAACTTGAAAAGACTGATGATGAAGGCAGATATAGTAATTTAGAAGACGGAATACTTCTTCCAAACTACAGACTACCAACCGAGGCTGAATGGGAACACGCCGCTTTAGGTTACATTGGCAATAATGTTGGAGAAAACCATGAACAAAGAAAAATATATCCGTGGAATGGGTCCTCTTTAAGAAATAATACAAAGAAAAATCAAGGTCAAATAATGGCTAACTTTAAACGTGGAAGAGGTGATAACATGGGAGTTGCGGGAAGTCTTAATGATGATGCTGATATAACAGCTCCGGTAAGATCTTATTGGCCAAATGATTATGGTCTTTACAATATGGCTGGTAATGTTTCAGAATGGGTAGCAGATGTGTATAGGCCAATTACTGAACAAACCACTACTGCTGACCATAGACCATACAGGGGGAATATTTATGAAACTGCTAAATTAAACCCTGACGCTTCTCCTGGAGAGAATCCATATTTAATAGATTCTCTTGGGCATATTCAGCAAACTGAAGTAAATGAAAATGATAATATATATAGAAGAAACTACAAAAAGGCAAATAATATTAATTACTTAGATGGAGATATTGAATCTCAACTAAATGCTGACTGGGGAAATGAAATTGAAGAAACTTCTGAAACAGATAATGCAAAAGTCAAAATCGATAAGAGGAATACAGATGTATCTAAATATGAAGATGATGACTTTTCTTCGAATTCAAATGAAATGTATGACTACGGAAATACTACATTAATTACTGATAGAACTAGAGTATATAAAGGAGGATCTTGGAAAGACAGAGCTTACTGGTTAAATCCTGGAACAAGAAGATATCTAGACCAGTCTCAATCATCAGATTGTATAGGATTTAGATGTGCTATGGACAGAGTTGGACCATCCAAGTCTGAACTAAAATCAAACCAAAGAAAAGGGATTGACTACAGCAAACCTAAAGGAAGATAAATTTAAATACAAAATCAATAATAAAACCCCAAATTTTGGGGTTTTATTTTTTAAAATATGAGTATATCTGAACTATATGATTTATATCTGCTATTTCCAAATATATGTACTGATAGCAGAAAAGTAGTATCTAATAGTATTTATTTTTCATTAAAAGGTGAAAGATTTAATGGAAATAAATTTGCTAAACAAGCTTTGGACAGTGGATGCAAATTCGCTATAATTGACGAAAAAAAATATTTTACTAAAGGATGTATTCTTGTGCCTAATGTTAAAGAATGTTTACAACAACTAGCTACTTTCCATAGAGATCAATTATCAATCCCTGTAATTGGAATTACTGGTTCTAATGGTAAAACTACAACTAAAGAACTAATACATTCAGTATTATCTATTCAATATAATTGTTTCGCGACAAAAGGAAATCTAAATAATCAAATTGGAGTACCAATAAGTGTCCTAGAAATAAATAATAATCATGAAATTGCTGTAATTGAAATGGGAGCAAGTGAGAAAGGAGAAATAGAGAAACTCTGTAATATTGCTAAACCGGATACGGGAATTATTACAAATGTAGGACTTGCTCATTTAGAAGGCTTCGGATCTTTTCAAGGAGTAGTTGAAGCTAAAACTGAATTATATAATTATATTAAAAAAAATAAGGGAATAATATTTGTGAATTCCGAGGATAAAATTTTATTGGAAAAAAGCAAAGAAATTAAAAGAAAACTGTTTGGAAAATCTAAATCATCAGATTTTTCTTCAAAAATAATAAAAGAGTTCCCCTTTATCTCATTACAAATTGGAGAAACTTCTATAAACTCTAATTTAATTGGAGAGTTTCAGTTCTACAATATTCTTGCAGCATGTATAATTGGTGATTTTTATAAAATAGGTACAACGAAACTAAAATTAGCAATAGAGAATTATAAGCCGACAAATAATAGAACTGAAATTGTAGAAACAAATAAGAATTATATTATTCTAGACGCCTACAACGCTAACCCTTCAAGTATGAATCATATGATTGAATCCTTCTGTAAGCTTAAAAAAAATAATAAATTATGTATCTTGGGAGAAATGAGAGAACTTGGTGAATACTCACAAAAAGAACATTTATCATTAATTCAGAAAATGAAAAAGGAAGAAGAAATTGAAACTATTTTTATTGGTAAGGAATTTACAAAAGTATCTAATGAAAATACATTTATCAACACTGATGATTTTTTAGAAAATATTGGTAAATACAATCTAAAAGACAGGACTATCCTTGTCAAAGGTTCAAGAGGGATAAAATTAGAAAATCTTATTGATTATTTATAATTTTCCTGTTGCAAAACATCCATAACTAATTTCCTAAGAATAATTACAAAAGATGTAATAAAAAATCCTAGGAAACTAAAAATAAGTACCCAAAAAATTGCAGATTTTTTTTCAGACTGAAGTGGCAATGTAGGTGTGTCAACCACTTGAATAATTGGTGTTTTTTCTAGCAGAGTCATTTTTACAATTTCTAAATTCTTTACTAATTCTAAATAAATTGTATTTAAAACTTGTACTTCTCTCATGTATTTTATCTCATCTAATCTTCCAGAAGATGTTACAACTCTAATATTTCGATCTCGAGCTTTTGCTAAATTTCTTTCGGATCGTTTTAACTCAGAAAAGACTGAATCAGATCTAGATTGTAAGTTTTTTAATGAGTAACGAGTTTTTTCTGTACGATAATCAGAATACATATCTGACATCTGTTTTATCAGTCCCTCAGAAAAAATCTTCGCAAATTGGGAATTAAGTGAAGTATAATTTAAATTTAAAATGCCAGCGTCATCATTCTGAGAAATAATGTTTAATTTTTCTGTAACAATTTCTTCATAAATTATATTAGTAATACTATCTAGAAATGACTCGTTAAAATCAATTGACGCAGAGTCTTCAATTACATCATTTATACTTATGTAATGGTGCAATAGCTTATCATTTTTTTTAAAAATAATAGACTTTTGACTTAAAGTAGATTCGATAATTTTCCTTGATTTTAAAAGTTCAATAACGTTTTGTTGACTAAAATATGACGATGAACCACCTCCTAAGTCAAATCCAAATTGATTTGCCATACTTGAGATAGAAGAAAGATTTATTGATTCAGTTTCATCCTCTACAAAAAATGAAATTGTTCCAACATATGTATCTTGTTTATATAAATGACAAAAATATCCCGCTATAGAAAATAAAAGGATAAACAAAAAAATTAAAAAGAACCTTTGTTTTAATTCTGTGTAATATTCTTTAAATTTAATTAATATGTCTCTTAAACTAGATTCCTTGTCATTCATAACTTAGTAATTTAAAATGAACCCTGTATTCTATTTATTAATAAATATAAAGACATAACTCCTGTAACCTTCACTAAAGTTTTTTCAATCGCTTCATTCCAATCAATTGGAATAGATTTAGATTTAGAATGTTGCTCTTTAGACATTAATTTAATAGTAGATCCTTTGGTAACTTTTGGTGATATGGATAACAATCCAAGATTTATGGACTTCTTTACAGAACCATTAGCCGAAGTTACTGTAGTTCTGCTTTTGTCGTTTAATTTAGAATATCCACCCGCAAAATTGTTTATGTAATAATCTGCTCTTTTATTTCCCAAAAATGGAACACTAATTCCTGTCCCATTTTGAAAATTATACAAAGATCCAGTTACATAAATAACATCTGTAGATTTAGGAATAACTAAACTATCCGACTCCAATAAAACAATATTATGATTTGGATTATTTTTAAGAGCTTTTTTCATGTCAAAATATACAATAGTATACTCATATTCATCAATTTCTTCCAAAGAAGAATGCTTAATTAATTCAGAATTAATAAGGTCATCTGAATATAAATTATACAAAGATGTATCGGAAAGAATTGCTTCTTTAAATTCCTCAGAAAGTACTTGACCTAATATCTTTTGTTGCATTATCTTTGTTTTACGATATATTCTTGTTCCTTCAAGAAAAGCATTTTTGGTTACTCCACCACATCTTTGAATTAGATCTGACACCCTATCCTCGTTTGTTAGGATTGAATAAGTTCCAGGATACACAACTTCACCATTAATTGTTATATTTATAGGATCCTCATATTCGGGATTTTTTCTTACAAAAATTTGATCATTATTTTGAAGTATAAAATTTGAATTTTCTGAGCTTAAACTTAAATCTGGGTTAATCTCTGCAACTAATACTAGGGATCTTTTTGGAGTTAAATTTTTAGAATCTAAATCTAATACTCGAGAAACCTCTACTTTGCTTCCACCTGCTTCTAATTTAAATCCTCCAGAAAGTTCAATTGCTTCTGAAAGCTTCATGCCTTTTCCAAAAATTAGCTCTTGGGGGTTTCTTACAGAACCAAAAACTGATATAAAATAATTATCATTGAAATCATCAATTGACATTACTTTTACAATATCATATTCTTTTAATTCAATATTAGATTGACTTTCAATGTTATTCAAAGCCATGTTTAAATCAATTGTGATACTCTTTATTGTGCCGTCATTCAATTTTCTTAAGACATAGGCTCTTTCGGAGTACAAATATTCATTTAAACAATTTGCTCTTTTTAATAAGTCCAATATTTTTTCGCCTTTGACAAATTCATAATCCCCCTCAACGCCAACTCCACCTTCCAATGAAACAAAATTTGATATTTTTCTTTGGATTTTATTAACTATAATTTCATCAGCAGATTTAAGCTTAGTAGTAGACAAATCTTTATTATGTACATCATGTAATAATAAATTTTCATTTTCAAACCTTTTAAGAGTAATAATATTTTTAGAAGCTTCTGTGGTATAACCACCTGCATATTTAATTAAATCTTTTAAATTATCAGAGTTTTTAAACTCATAAGTATATGGCCTATTAACCTCTCCCTTCACCTCCACCAAATTTCCCGCGGATGAAACTAAAATATAATCTCCATCCTGTAAATAAATATCTTTGTGATTTGTTGGGTCAAATAAAAATTTATAGACATCAAGAGAATCGACAATATTTCCATTTCTTTTGATATAAATATTACGTACAGAACCAATCTGAGTTGGTCCATTAGCAGCCATTAAAGCATTGAATGCTGTATTAATTGCGGGAATTGCATATGATCCAGGACTGTAAACTTCACCAACAATATTTACAACTATAACTCTAGAGTAGATTAATGAGATATCCATTTCTGAATAATTCATTCCAAGTTTGTTTTTAATTAATGACTTCGCTTCCTCAAAAGTTAAACCCTTCACATAAATTCTACCAAATCCATCTGGGCTTATATATCCACCTTGGTCAACTTTTACTACAGCGGTATAATCAGAATTACCCCAAACAGCAATATTTAATTTATCTCCGGGACCAATCTCATAATTATTTGGAGCATTGGGATTTGTTGCTTTCTGATAAAAATTAATTTTATTTGTTCTAAATATATCTTGTCCGTAAATTTTAGCTTTAGGAAAGAATAATGAATCTTTTAATATTTTACTATTTTTAGTTTTTTTTACATTATTCTTACTAATTCCAAAATTAGAATCAATATCATTTTCAATATTTAGTTCTTTTCCAAATTTAAAATCTAGAGCTTGTTTTATTTCATCTTCTGAAAAACCCATTTGTCGCAAAACTTGCTCAGATGGAATGTCAGAGGGATTTAAATCTGAAGAGTTAAGGTTTGAAGGAAGAAATTTAGCATAATTAGTTCCATAATTTTGTGAGATAGCAACCACGCTGACTACACAAAATAATATTGAAATAAATATTTTTTTCATAATGTTTTATTTAATTAGTGAACGAGAAATTATTACTCTCTGAATCTCCGATGTCCCCTCATATATCTGTGTGATTTTTGCATCTCTCATTAATCTTTCCACATGATATTCTTTTACAAATCCATTCCCTCCAAGAATCTGTACAGATTCTACAGTTGTTTTCATGGCTGTTTCAGACGCAAAAACTTTTGCCATTGCACTGGATTGGTCATAATTCATACCATTATCTTTCTCCCACGCAGATTTTAAACATAGTAATCTAGCAGCTTCAATTTCTGTAGCCATATCAGCGAGTTTGAAAGCGATTGCCTGATGTTTATTAATTTCTTTTCCAAAAGCTTTACGTTCTTTAGAGTATTTCAACGCTAACTCGTATGATCCTGATGCAATGCCTAATGCTTGTGCAGCGATTCCAATCCTTCCCCCAGATAGTGTTTTCATGGCGAATTTAAAACCAAATCCGTCATCGCCTATTCGATTGTTCTTAGGAACTTTTACGTCATTAAACATTATTGAATGAGTATCTGAGCCTCTAATTCCTAATTTATTTTCTTTTGGACCTATAACAAATCCATCCATATCTTTTTCTACAATAAAAGCGTTTATACCTCTATGACCCTTATCTGGGTGTGTCTGTGCTATTACTAAATATACAGAAGCGGAACTTCCATTAGTAATCCAATTTTTCGTACCATTAAGAAGATAATGATCTCCTTTATCTATTGCAGTTGTTTTCTGAGAAGTTGCATCAGAGCCTGCTTCAGGTTCAGATAAGCAAAAGGCTCCTATTATTTCTCCTTTCGCTAAACGAGTCAAATATTTTTCTTTTTGTTCTTCAGTTCCAAAAGTTTCTATACCCCAGCAAACCAATGAATTATTTACAGACATTATCACAGAGGTAGACGCATCAACTTTAGATATTTCCTCCATAGCTAAAACATAGGAGATAGTATCCATTCCGGAGCCCCCATATTTAGGATTTACCATCATACCAAAGAAACCTAGTTCTGAGAGTTTTTTAACCTGTTCACTAGGAAAGTTTTGATTTTCATCTCTTTCTATTACCCCTGGTAACAATTCATTTTGAGCGAAGTCTCTTGCTGCATTTCTAATCATTAAATGTTCTTCCGTAAGTGCAAAATTCATATACTAGTTTATAATTTTAAATTTATTCCGCTAATGTACTGAATTTTAAGTTACTTTTGGAAAAATTAAACATGAATAAAGATTATCATATAATTGGATTAATGTCTGGCACTTCACTTGATGGTGTAGATATTGTTAAATGTGTATTTAACAAGGGAACAAAAACAAAATTTATCTTGGAAAAATCTAAAACATTTGAATATTCTAATTATTGGAGGAAAAAATTAAAAAATCTACACTTAAAGGGTAAAAATGAAATTAATGCGTGTAATATTGAATATGGTGAATTTCTAGGAAAATTATGTAATGAATTTATTTCAAAAAACAATCTAAAAACAGATTATATCTCATCTCATGGACATACTATTTTTCATCAACCTGAAAATGGTTACACTTTGCAAATTGGATGTGGAAATAAAATTGCAGAAAAAACAAATATTACAACTATTAATAATTTCAGAGAACGTGATGTTTTATTAAATGGTAATGGAGCTCCACTTGTTCCAATAGGAGATTTACACCTTTTCTCAGAATATAAATATTGTCTAAATTTAGGAGGGTTTGCAAATATTTCAATTAAAAGTAAATTAATTAAAGCATTTGATATTTGTCCAGTCAATATTGTTTTAAATTATCTAAGCTCAAAGGTAGGGCTAATTTATGATAAAAATGGAGATCTTTCTAGTAAGGGAAAATTAAATCATCATCTTTTAAATAGATTAAATATGTTAGATTTTTACAACAAAAAACCTCCAAAATCATTGTCAAGAGAATGGGTAGAGAAAGAAATTTTTCCAATACTTAACGATATTAAAGTACCAATAAAAGATCAGCTTAATACAGTTTGTGAACACTTAGCTATCCAAATAAGCAAAAGTCTTAAAGATCAATCTGTTTTAATTACAGGAGGTGGCGCACATAATGTTTATTTAATAGACAGATTACGTCATTATTCTAATTCAAGAATTATTATACCATCAAACGAAATTATAGATTTTAAAGAGGCTATCATATTTGCGTATTTGGGAATTTTGAGAATTGAAAATATTAATAATTGCTTGAGCAGTGTCACAGGTGCAAAATATGATAATTGTGGAGGAGATATTTACACAAAATAACATAAAAATATTATCTATTATTTAGTTACATTTGCAAGAAAATATAACAATAGAAATGGAAGATTTACTAAAGAAATTTGAAGAAAAAAAACCTGAAATTATTTTTGAATGGAAGGATAAGTATACAGACGCTGAGGGGTGGATTGTTATTAACTCATTAAGGGGTGGAGCTGCCGCTGGCGGAACACGTATGAGAATTGGGGTAACTAGAGATGAAGTTTTAGCACTAGCAAAAACAATGGAAATAAAATTTACTGTTGCTGGTCCTCCGATCGGAGGAGGAAAATCTGGAATTAATTTTGACCCCAGAGACCCTAGAAAAAAAGAAGTTTTGGAGAGATGGTATGCTGCAGCAAAACCTCTATTAAAAACATATTATGGTACTGGAGGTGATATGAATGTTGATGAAGTACACGAAGTTATGCCAATTTGCAAACAAAATGGAATTTTATTTCCATTGGAGGGGATTGTGAATGGGCATCATAAAAAGGATAAAAACGGAAAAATGAAAATTATTCATCAGCTTTCACATGGAGTTCCTTTAATTGTAACAGATTCTAAGCTGACACCAGATCCTAAACTTAAATATTCTGTGGGAGATTTAATAACCGGCTATGGAGTTTCTGAAGCAATACTTCACTACTATAATATTTGGGGCGGAGATATTTTAGGTAAAAAGGTAATAATTCAAGGGTGGGGAAATGTCGCTGGGGCAGCAGCCTATTATTTGTCTCAATCAGGGGCTATAATTGTAGGAATTATAGACAAATCAGGTGGATTAATTAATCATGAAGGATTTTCATTTAATGAAATAAAATCACTTTTAAAAAATAGAAGCTCCAATTTTTTAGAATCAGAAAAAATAGAAAGTTTTGAAGAAATTAACGAAAAAATCTGGTCGGTTGGAGCAGAAATATTTGTCCCAGCTGCTGCCTCAAGATTACTTAATCAAAATCAACTAGACACGATGATTGACAATGGACTTGAGGTCATTTCATCTGGGGCTAATGTTCCTTTCGCCGATAAAGAAATATTTTTTGGACCAATTTCTAAAAGCGCAGATGAAAGAGTTAGTGTAATTCCTGACTTTATAGCTAACTGTGGAATGGCAAGGGTATTTGCTTACTTAATGAAAGATAATATAGAAATTACTGATCAAAAAATATTCTCAGATACCTCTGAAAGAATTAGCAAATCACTACAAACTGTATACAATAAAAATAATTCAAATAAAAACATTTCTAGAACTGCTATGGAAATAGCCCTCAAACAACTTATTAAATGAATGAAATAAAAAATTTTTTACAGAATGACTACTTGGGTAACCCAGGTATTAACTATTTGATTTTTATATCTGCAATTATCTTAGGTCTAATATTTAAAGGTTTAATCTCTAAGTATCTAAGTAAATTATTATATAGCGTAATTGGGAATAGAGAAAAAAGAGTTGGACAAAATAAATTTGACGAACTTTTAACAAAACCAATAAGTCAATTTATAATGTTAACTTTTATATTTTTTGGAGCAAATAAATTATCGTTTCCAGAGACATGGAATTTAGCCAATGTCGAGGAAATAGGAACCAGAATGTTTCTTTCTAAAGGATTTACGATTATTTATATCTATTCAATATTTATAATTATAAAAAGATTGATCTCATTTTTTGGAATTTTACTCCAAAGAAGAGCTGAAGAATCCGAGAGCAAAATGGATGATCAACTTGTTCCTTTCGCAATAGAAATAATTAGATTCTTCTCTTACATATTATTAATTTTTGTTATCTTATCTGAGGTATTTAACGTAAATGCAACCGGTTTAATTACCGGCCTTGGAATTGGTGGAATCGCGTTAGCTATGGCTTCAAAAGAAAGTTTAGAAAATCTTTTAGGTTCCTTTACAATATTTTTGGATAAGCCCTTCACTGTAGGAGATATTGTTACCGTAGGAACAGTTACAGGCACAATTGAAAAAGTTGGTTTCAGAAGTACAAGAATTAAAACTTTTGACAGAAGTATTGTAACTTTACCCAATAAGAAGATGATTGACGCAGAATTAGATAATTTGGGACTAAGGTCGGTGAGAAGAGTAAAGTTTTACATTGGATTAACTTATGATACAAGCTCTGAAAAAATTAAAAACATTATCTCAGAAATTCAAAAGATTATTGATGAACATCCAAAAACTAATCAAGAAGGTGTAGTTAAATTTCAAGAATTTGGATCAAGTTCTTTAGATATTTTAATTCTATACTACGTAGATAGTCCTTTGTGGGAGGACCAACTAGATGTAAAAGAAGATATAAACTTTAAAATTATGGACGTTGTTAAAAAGAACAAATCCGACTTTGCGTTTCCTTCAACTACCGTATATTTGCAAAAGTAAAAACAAAAGTAAAAAACTTAAATAAAATTTTATGTTAATCACATTAATGATAATTGTATTTGCACTAGGATACTTAGCTATAGCATTGGAACACCCTATAAAAGTTGACAAGGCAGCATCCGCACTTTTGATTGGAGGAGTTTGTTGGACACTTTTTGCTTTCTCAGGAATCGCAATAGAAAAATTAGACTATGAAATACAACATCATATCATTCACATATCAGAGATCTTATTTTTCTTGTTAGGAGCAATGACTATTGTTGAAATGGTTGATGTTAACGGTGGGTTTACAATCATCACCGACAAAATTAAAACCACAAACAAATTAAAACTAATTTGGATAATTAGTGCAATTGCTTTCTTCTTTTCAGCAGTGTTAGATAATTTGGCAACTTCTATTGTAATGGCTTCTCTTCTAAATAAAATGATGAAAAATAAGAAAGATGTATGGTTATTTGGTGGATTAGTAGTCCTAGCTGCTAATGCTGGTGGAGCGTGGTCTCCTATTGGAGACGTAACAACAATTATGCTATATGCGAAATCATATGTAAGTGAAAAGATAATTTTAGATATATTTCTCCCATCTCTTGTGTGTGCAATTGTTCCCTTAATTTACTTATCATTCAAGGTTAATGGAGATATTGAAATCAATGAAGATAATAATTCTAAAGATAAAATTGTAAATACTAAACTTGAAAGAAACATTATATTTTACACAGGAGTTTTAGGACTATTATTTGTCCCAGTATTTAAAATAGTAACAGGACTACCTCCATATATGGGGATGTTATTATCTTTGGGAATTTTATGGATTATTAGTGAGATTGTATATAAAAATAAAACTAATGAGGACAAAAGAAAGTTATCTGTTATTTACGCCTTAAAAAAAGTTGACACTCCTACGATTTTCTTTTTTTTAGGAATTCTATTAGCTGTCTCAGCTCTTCAATCAGCAGGTCAATTAGATATAGTTGCTAAGTATTTAGAAACTACATTTAATGGTCAAACCCTAAACGGAGTCTATGTTATAAACATCATTATTGGACTACTCTCATCAATAGTTGATAATGTACCTTTAGTTGCTGGAGCAATGCAAATGTATATAGATCTACTTGAGTTACCAGGTTTATACCAGTCGGATGGTGTTTTTTGGCAATTTCTAGCATATTGTGCTGGAACTGGAGGTTCAGTTTTAATTATCGGATCTGCCGCTGGTGTCGCAATCATGGGTATTCTAAAAATTGATTTCATTTGGTACCTTAAAAATATTTCATTACTCGCACTGATGGGCTATTTATCAGGTGCTTTTACATACATTCTTATGCAATAAAATATAAAAATATCGTTTAACTTATTATGATAGACACTCTAAATCAACAATCATCTAATCCCACAGATTCCTTAGACTTAATACAAGAAAAAACACTTTCAATAATAGAACTTATGACCTCTGGTGGTACAGGAGGAAACATTATAATGATTGTTCTTGGAATATTATCAGTATTTTCAGTATATATACTAATTGAAAGAGTTTTTTCTTTAAAAAACGCAAATAAAGAAAGTGAAGACTTCTTAGAGAAAATACATACTCTCATTAAGGAAAAAAAATACAATGAAGCTATCATAGCTTGTACAGAAGAAAATTCAAATATTTCTAGAATGATTGAAAAAGGAATAAAGAGAATTGATAAATCATTTAATGAAATACATTCTGCAATGGAAAATCAGGGTAAGATAGAAGTTAATAAACTTGAACATAATCTTACAAATCTAGCTACAATTTCGGGAGCAGCCCCAATGATTGGTTTTCTCGGGACAGTAATTGGTATGATTTTAGCTTTTCACGATATGGCTTCAGCTGGAGGTAATATTGATGTAGAAATGCTATCTAAAGGAATATATACCGCTATGATAACTACAGTTGCTGGATTAACAGTTGGAATTATTTCTTACATATCATATAATTTTTTATTATCTAAAATTGATAAAATTATCTTTTCAATGGAAAATGCTAGTTCTGAATTTTTAGACAATATTGAATAAAAAAATGAATTTAAGGGGTAGAAATAAAGTAAATCCAAATTTCAATATGTCTTCAATGACAGATATTGTATTTCTACTATTGATTTTTTTTATGCTTACATCAACTCTTGTGAGTCCAAATGCTCTAAAATTATTACTGCCCAATAGTAAATCTAAAACATTAGAAAAACAAACAATATCAGTCTCCATTGATGAAAATATTCAATTTTATATTAATGAAAAAATTGTTAATGAAAATAATCTGGAACAGAAAATTGCTGTTGAAGTAAAGGATACAGAAGAACCCGCGATTATATTACACGCTGACAAATCTGTAGACATTGAACATGTGGTGAAAGTTATGGATATTGCTTACAGAAACAAATATAAAATTGTTCTTGCGACTAAACCCTAACAATGAAACCTTCTAAAAGAAATAACAATAAAGGCTTAATTGGAACAATAATATTTCATTCTACATTACTATTACTATTTTTCTTTACAGGTTTGTCATATACAATTCCACCACCACCAGAGGAAGGGATTAGTATTAACTTTGGAAATGAGGAAACTGCTAATGGAAACAATGAAAATCAAGAAGAGCTGTCTGAAATAAATACTCCTGAAAAAACAGAAAGTAATACCACTGAAGAAGAAATATTTGTTCAAGAAAATATTGAAACATTAAAAACAAATAAAGAAGAAGAAAATTCAGAAAAAGTTGAAACAACTAAAAACGCAATTAATTCAAATGAACCTAATGTAAAAGAGGCTGTGACAAATAAAAGAGCAATTTACAATCCTAATAAAAATAAAGGAAGTGACGGGAATAAATCTTCAATTGGAGATATGGGTGAGATAAACGGAGAATTGAACGCAGATAGTTATAACGGAGGTGGATTTGGAGCAGGGTTATCTGTAATAGGCAGCAGTAGAAGAATACCTGACGAAGCACTAGATCATCAGTTGGGCATGGGTGAAGGATATATTTTACTGAATGTAATTGTAAATTCTGATGGAGAAATAATAAAGATAGATAACAATTTCGTATATAGTACAATTGGATTTATCAGCGCTGGAAAAAAAAGAAGTCTATTTAATGCTATAAAAGAACAACTAAAATATGGCTCAGCAAATGGAGAAGATAAATCCAATAAACGAGCAGAGCTTAAAGTTTCCTTCATATATTAATGAATTATAAAGATACTATAAGTTATTTATATAAAAAACTTCCAATGTATCAAAGAAGTGGAAGTATTGCCTATAAAAAAGATATTGGAAATATTATTAAGGCATCTGAAATATTAGGCAATCCACATTTAGATTTTAAATCAATTCATATTGCTGGAACAAATGGAAAAGGCTCTACTTCGCATATGATATCATCTATTTTACAAGAAGCTGGATACAAAGTTGGTTTGTATACCTCTCCTCACCTCAAAGACTTTAGAGAGAGAATAAAAATAAATGGAAATATAATATCTAAAAGGTTAGTTATTAATTTTATTAAAAAGCATAAATCTAATTTTGAAAAAATTCATATGTCTTTTTTCGAATTAACGGTTGCAATGGCTTTTAATTATTTTAGTGAAGAAAATATTGACATTGCAGTTATTGAATGTGGATTAGGTGGTAGACTTGATAGTACTAATATTATTTTACCTGAGGTATCAGTGATTACAAATATCAGCCTTGACCATACAGACTTATTAGGGGATACATTAGAAAAAATTGCTTTAGAAAAAAGTGGAATTATAAAAAAAAATACACCGGTCATAATAGGGAGGAAACAAAAAGAAACAAAACGCATATTTGAACAAAAAGCATCTAAAGAAAATTCTAAAATTATTTATGCTAAAAATTTCAATTATAAATGTGATTTAAAAGGTCACTATCAAAAAGAAAATATTGATACAGCTATAACCACAATAAAAAATCTTAACAAATTTAAAATTGACGAAAAAGATATTAAGAAAGGGTTGAACAACATAGTAAAGAATACATCTTTGCTAGGTAGATGGCAAATTATATCAACTGAACCTTTGATAATATGTGACACAGCACATAATATTGACGGATTAAACGAGGTAGTAAATCAAATAAATAAAATTCAATTTAATAATTTGCACTTTATTATAGGATTAGTTAATGATAAAAATATTGATTCAATTTTATCTATCCTTCCAAAAAAAGCATATTATTACTTTTGTCAAGCTGACGTTCCAAGAGCTATGAATAAAACAGATTTACAAACAGAATCTAAAAAATTCAATCTTAAAGGAGAGGTTTTTCCTAGTGTAAAAAAAGCATTAAATCAAGCTAAAAAAAGAGCAAAAAGAAATGACCTTATCTTCGTTGGAGGTAGTACATTTGTTGTAGCTGAAATAATTTAATTTTTCTAATGAAAAGTGTTCTTATTTTACAAATTAAATTATATTTGCGATACTTTTGGGCGATTAACTCAGTTGGTTCAGAGTGCCTCCCTTACAAGGAGGAAGTCGGGGGTTCGAGTCCCTCATTGCCCACATAAAAATGGAATACTTTAAATATTCCATTTTTTTATACGGGTCATTAACTCAGTTGGTTCAGAGTGTTACCTTGACAGGGTAGAAGTCACTGGTTCGAGTCCAGTATGACCCACTAAAGATAAACCCACTTAATTGAGTGGGTTTGTCTTTTTATAATAGATATATTTGCCTATAAATTAAATCAATATGAAAAAGAATATAACGTTTATTCTGACAGTATTATGGATATTAGCAACAAGAGTTTATGATGCATATTGCACTTTTCAATATACACCTGATTTAACACTTGAAGCAAATCCATTGGTATCTTTATTTGGATTAAACTGGACACCATTATTAATTATTATAAGTATTCTATGTATATACACGATATATGCATATTATTTTTCATATTTTAAAAATTTTGACCCATTACCGCTTGAAAAAGGTTATAGCTTCAGTAATTTTATAGGTTATATCTATACAGGCAAAAAACAAAGTTGGGTCTCATTATTATATAAATTCCCAAAAGATATGAATAGGTTCAATTATTATATGGGCAATATATTATCAAAAGGTTTTGTGTTGTTAGGTTTTTTATCAACTTCTATGTGGATACTTCTAAATCATTCGGAATTTTATTATGAAAATATCCATAGTGCAATGATGATGTATATCATCTCTATTTTAGGGGTTTCATTTATATCATATAATTGGTTTTTAAAACTATATAAAGAATACAACTCATAATCATATTC
>Ga0160423_10000134_pt1 | contig 53405 bp, 68 predicted proteins | sample CRUFie14St8metaG_FD_108191 | JGI IMG/M metagenome (GOLD analysis project Ga0160423, IMG submission 108191) | Marine microbial communities from the Costa Rica Dome - CRUD Field 142mm St8 metaG | ecosystem: Environmental > Aquatic > Marine > Oceanic > Photic zone | place: Costa Rica: the Eastern...
GTGTTCGTAATGTTCAGGGGATTCATGATAAGGTAGCGCTGGCGTTCATCGCCATGCGGGAAGGTGAATAAGACCTCGGAATCATTGGGTTTTTACGATTTATTAAATTTTTATTTGATTTTTGTTTCTGAATCAGTATAATAGTTAATGTGAGTGAGGGAATGAGTCCCCAACTCTGATAACAAACTACCTCGAAAGGGTAACATCATGAGCAACGTAGCAAACAACGACACCGCAGCAACCATGGCACGCATCGCAGAACTGGAGGCAATGCAAGCAGAACTTAAAGCACTCAAGGCGAAGGTTAAGAACACCCCACGACTCAAGGTCAGCACTAAGGGCGCCATTTCCGTATACGGTCTTCAGCGGATGCCTGTCACCCTCTACGCTGGGCAATGGGAGCGAATCATTGAACTGGTCAACTCTGGCGTGTTCGCAGACTTCATTGCTCAGAACGAAGCAACCTTGACTCGCAAGGGCGAACAACCCCTCGCACGTCCCGCAGTCGAGGACACCCCAGCGCCAGCACCCAAGGCAACCAAGAAAGGCAAGCGAAAGACCGCACCCAAGAACGACGGACCGTCGACCGCAGACCTTGAGCGAATCGAGGCGCTTGCCGCCCTTAGCGCTAAGGTCGACGCTATGGACGCTGCGAGCGATAAGACGCCCGCTTATGACATCTTTGAAGACTAAGAAAGTTTTTTTTAAAAACCCCTTGCAATTCGGCAAGGGGTTCGCTACCATATAAGAGTAGTCAGGGAATGGACCTTGACTATAAACCGAAAGGCCAACCATGCGTTACCTCGTTCTTCCCCTTGTGCCCATAACCCTTTACTTCGGTTTCATGACCGCCGTACTCGTTTCCATCGCCAACTAAGAAAGGTTTTTTATTATGTCAAATCAAGTTTTAACCATGGACATCATTCTGGAGCGTGAGAACGCTATGATCCTGGAGCACTCGGAGCAGGTCGCCAAAGCATGGGCGCCCGCACCTGAGCATAGCGCAAACCGTGCCGCCTATGAGCGGCACCTTATCGAGTATGAGCGGGCCCTCTGGTCGGGTTCCATCCCCACTATGTTTGCGAGGTTCGGCCGATGAATGGTATTAAGCGCTGGGCATCGTCTGCCTTTAACCCTAAACGCAACGGGTTCGCCCTCGACGTTTTTGTCTTGACATCCTTGACGCTGTGTGTGGTCTATGGATTCATCCTGTAGCAGGTTCGGCGCCGCCTGTCAAGTTTTTTTTGGTGGGGTCTTTTGACCCCCCCTCCCCCCTACCCTCCGGCATGCTAGGTCTACAAGTGGGGACTATAGACCCCGGCGCCCTAGTACGTGTTCGATAGCGCTAAGAAATTTTTGCAGATTTCAATTCATAGAACCTAATTACATGTGTTATAATGGGGGTGTGAAAAAACCCGCAGAAAATTTTTAGGAGATTTCATCATGAAAGCATTTTTACACAAATTAGTTACGTTATTTGATTCAAAGCATTGCTGTTGTTGCTGCAGTTGTTGCGCATGCGAGAGCGGATGCTGCTAAGAATGAAGTTAATATTAGAGAGTTGGCGTAAGTTTGTTAATGAAGACTCTAGTGATACACAAGAAATTTCTAGAGAAGAAGCAAAAGCGGCGGAAGATCGAGACGTTTTTAAGAAAGAAGACGTTGATGCGCTTCGATCAAAACTTGGAAGAGAAGATATCTTGGATCCGATGGATCCAAGATCCTTTCAGGTGGGTCGTAGTAACCCAGAAGCACTCATGCCTATGTACACAGTAGAAGAAGGTGGTGCGAGAATGGTTATATACAAAACCTTCGGAACACACAAATATTTTAAAACAGCAGTTTAAGGAGAACCAAGATGCCACGGTTTACAGGACAAAATAAAAAGAAAAGAAATCCAAGATACTTTTTAAATGAAGGAATGCAAAAAATACCCAAACTTGGAGACGAGGTTAAACTTTCAGATGGTAGAATGGGTGAAGTAATCGACGTTGTAGGTCAGAACTATGAAGTCGCTATTAACGCAGCAGAGGACGGTTATGGTATGTTTGATGGATCCGTAACAGTTTCTATACACGATATAGAGAGTGTTGGACCAAACTACCCAGGTCACGGAAATTTACCAGGTCGTGTTAGCGAAGAAGACGAAGATCCTTATCGAAACGTACCTCTAGATGCTCGACCCAAGACACCCGAAGAAAGAGACAAAGCACTCGAAAAGCAAGGATACCGTCATGGATTATACGGAAGAAAAAAGAATCGATACTACGACCCAGAGGTGCAAGCAATATACCTTGCAGCATATGAGCGAGGTGTTAAAGATAGCAAACCTGGTGGCGTGTTTGGACCATAGGAGAAGAAAATGAAATTTAGCAAAAACAAAAAAAGAATCGACCCAAGATATTTTATGGATGAAAAAACCGATATCGTTAACGAAGTTAAGGTTGGTGATAAGGTTAAGCATAAAGAACTAGGCACAGGGCGTGTCTCCGCCATTAGAAAAGGACAAGCAACTGTTAGTTGGGACACCAAAAAAGGCGCAGGCAAAGAGAAGGGCATGCCTAGTCCAAGTCATTCCGTATCCGTACGCAGTTTAACCAAGTTAAATGAAATATACGATGATGCGCCAACGCAAGCAGAACTTGATCAAGATGCTGCCGATGAGCGGAAGACCGAACTTTATTTAAGCGTTTTGCTCCCAAGAGCAAAAGACTTTGTAATGATGTTAGCAGACATGAAACAACCGCAGTACAAAGATGCTTATAACGGCGAGGAGTTGATCGGTGAGTTAGCAGCAGTAGCAGGAAGACCCCTGGATGTAATGGAAGAAATGCTTAAAGCACTCGGGGAAGATCCTGATGATATACTGCAGTCTGACCTAGACGACTATTAATAATCATGTTAGTAACATCTTCACACTGCTATCTATTTGACGTAGACGGCACCCTCACAAAACCCCGCAAGAGAATGACAAACCGCTTCGCCGGAAAGTTCTTGCGCTGGTCCGAGGGCAAACAAATATTTATCGCCACCGGATCCGACTGGGACAAGATCCGAGAACAAATTCCACAAGAAGTACTAAATGTTTTCCAGGGAATATTTTGTTGTATGGGTAATGAACTCAGGTTACCAAATGGTACTGTCGTAGAAAAGTCTGATTTTATTATACCAGATGAACTTAATAGTTTCTTGGGTGATGTGCTTAATAAAAGCGAGTATGAACCCAAGGTTGGATTACATCTGGAATTTCGTACTGGTATGGTGAATTTCTCTACGGTTGGAAGAAAAGCAACCATCGGACAGCGTAATGCCTACTATCGTTGGGATAAAGCAATTAAAGAGCGTGAAAAAATTGCCGATTTAATTAATAACCACTTTCCCCATCTAGAAGCATCTGTGGGTGGGTCTATATCGATTGACATTATAGAAAAAGGTAAAGACAAAGGACAGATAGTTCCATGGATGATTAACCGTGGTGTTAATAAATTAACGTTTGTCGGCGACCGCTGTGAACCTGGTGGGAACGATTGGGGCATTGTGCGTGAACTAATGAAAACTTCCATAAATTTTTCTTGGTATAATATTAATGGTCCACAAGAAGTTTTAAACCTTATAAAATCACTGTAATATTATAATTAAAGTATAACCCCCTACAAGTGAGGACAAGTGTTTGCTTTAATTGTTATATTTATATTGCATTTTATAGGTGATTTTATATTTCAACCTTATTGGATGAAAATAAAAAAATCCCGCCAAAGCAGTATCATGCTTATGCATATACTGCTCTATACTAGCGTTCTAACGGTAGGTCTGTCTATATTCTACTCCAACACCCTTGCTATCTCTTACGCCCTTCTAAACGGCGTTATTCACTTTTTAGTTGATTATGCTTCGAGTCGAATTATATCTAATTCTAGTCGAGAACTAATTGTTAGGGAAGGTTCTGAACCACTGTATGAACGGGTCGATATGCACGTACCTATACTATTTTTAGGTGTTGATCAATTACTTCATCACGTAAGTTTGATTGTTACGTGGTATTTGATATTCTAAAAAATAAAATTCTCGAAAAAAAATCGGCCGGAAACGCCTAGTTAAAGTATGAGATGGATTTTTCTGTTACTACTCACTTTTATCATGGCGACTTCTTGCTCCGCCGAAAAACAATATAGAAACTCTGATTTAGTAGTCACCTATTATGGTCAAGAGGTGCATCGTGCTTCAAAATATACATCTCTTGATCAATTTCGATACTTAATTAATGAATCTCAAAAAAAATATATAATTTTTAGTGCCGATCAATGTCCTAGTTGCCAAACGCTGTATGAAGCACTTAAACAATCCGGACACGTCGAAAAGGTAATTCTTCTCAATTTACAAGAGCGTTGGGTTTATGAACTTTCCCAGGTGCTTCAAATTCGTGGGATTCCAACTTTGATTGTTACTGATGAAAAGGGAAACTACGTAGATCAAAAGATTGGTCCTAGTGATATTATTATGTATTTGATTATCAATGTTGATACAAAGTGAGCAAATGTGATATAATTTAATATGGTTAGAATTTTACTATTAATATTTTTCCTCTTGCCTAGTGTGTGCTTTGGCGCACCCCTCAATCTAGATGTTGAAAAAACATACACCACCCCTCCTGTCATCAAAAATTTTAGACATTGGTTCGGTAGTATTGAATATGGATGGATATATTATCTAGCAGAAAATCACATCGCTGGATTTGAGACAGAACTTCACTTGCAGTTCGCACAAAAAAAGATAATTTATGCTTTGTTAATATTCGGACCTGCGGGTATGGATCAAAACAATTGTGTCAAAAAATATAAAAAAGTTATAAAAAACTTAAATAAAAAATACGGTCATTACAAATTTATGAAACAAACAAAAGATTCTATCGTTGAGGATTTAATTGTTATGTCGCCTTGCCACCCATTTAGAATAGGTGCATACAAACTAAACACCCACTGGTTATATAAAGACGGTAGTATAATTTCATCTCTGCTTGGCGATAGCGATGGTTATTATATTGAAACTGAATACTTTTTCAACAAAGACAGTAATCATTATGATAATGTATTAAAAAGCGCACTATAAATTGAATAAAAGAATTAATTATACAACAATGAGATATCTTAGACCTTTAATAGGTAACACACCACTAGTGAAAATTTCAGATCACCTTTACGCTAAACTAGAAGCATTTAACCCTGCAGGTTCGGTAAAAGATAGAATGGTTTCTTATGTTGTACAAAAAGCACAACTTTACGGAAACATTAATAATGAAACGATAATGTGTGACGCTACTAGTGGAAATACTGGCATTGCTTTAAGTATGATTGCTGCTTCCATGAACTTGCCTTGCGTTATTTTTATGCCAAGAAACATGTCAGAAGAAAGAAAACAAATGATGAAAATATATGGCGCTAAAATAATTGATGCACCAGATGACGATTTTGCTGGTGCTATAGCAATGAGAGATGCTTACCTTGCTGGTAATCCTAATGCATGGTCTCCTATGCAGTTTAGTAACAAAAGAAATGTTGAGTGTCATGCTTATATAACCGCACCAGAAATACATGGACAGGTTGTGAAATTAAAAAGACCATGGTCTGCATTTATACATGGATCTGGAACCGGAGGAACCATAGAAGGGGTTAGGCAATATATTAGATATAGTAGTCTATCAACAAAAGTTTGTATGGTTAAACCAGATACCTCACCTCATGGAATACAAGGCATTGCTGATGGTAAAGAATTTTTAGCAAAACAGATAAACATGGATGGTGTAATAGAAGTGTCAACAGAAGAGTCAATAGAAAGATCTAAGAAATTTGCTAAAGATACAGGACTTCTCGTTGGTATAAGTTCTGGTGCGAACCTTCTTGCTTCTGAAAGGTGGATTGAGGCACACAGACCGAAAGGCATTGTTGTAACAATGCTTTGTGATAGAGGCGAAAGATATATGTCTATATACGAAAACAACTAACTATTTATTATACGGAGATCTTTAATATGAAATTAATAATGGAAAATTGGCGCCACTATGCCAAAAGAATTGATGAAGACAAGAACTTTCAACTTGTTTTAGAAAACATTGAAAACGCAGAAACGCAAAAAGACGCTGATCTTGTAATTGAAGCATGGATCGAAGAGCAAGAAAAAATTCTAAATGAATTTGAAATGATGAAAAAAGGAAAAGAGTTAATAGACAGAAAGGTTAACGATTTTCTAATTGGATTGTACTTCAAAGGCGCTAATTTAATTGAAAAAATTATATCAGCAGGTCTTAAGGTTGCCGCACCAGCAATTAAAGTCTTGGCATTTATTGGTAACAAGGTTTCTGGTATTTTTGATCGTTTTCCATTTATAGGTAGAGTTGCAAAAACAGCATTGTTGGCGTTGGCACTATTATGTGCAACTGCTGCATTCAGTGTTGCGTTTGCAGGCGAACCTGATCCTGATAGAGTTGAAAGTTTAACAAAAATTATTAATGTTTGTCAAGGCATAATGGCAGACAAGATAGGAGATATAGGAAATATATCTGGTGCTCAAGATATTCTTTCTTCTAATGCTGATCCAGAACTTAAAGCAGCGTACGCTGACGGCATAAATTTGCTTGAAAATATGGTTTCAAAAGTTGAAAGCGGCGAAATAAAAAATGTTGGAGATATTGCTGATGTAAAGGGCAAAGGAGGCGAAGCCATAAAAAAAGTGCTGAAGACGCTGAAAGGACTTTTAGATAACCCACCTGATGGGGATAGAGATGCGGTCGACACTGCCATAGATAAATGGAAAAACGCAGGTGAAGCAATAGAAAAAGCATTTTATAAATATGAAACCACCAAGATAGATTACGGCGGTGGCAATGTAAGTATGTCTTCCTCCGAAAGATACGGATTTGACGGTCCAGGATTTAAAAAGAAATGAAAGGATTTAAAAAGAAATGAAAGTTATAATGGAAAATTGGCGCAAGTTTAAAAATGAAATGAGAGATAGATACTATGCTCCAGGTGAAGCACCAGGCGACCCATCCTTAAAAGATGAAATGGAGATGGATAGACTTGATCAGGCAGCAGATGAAATTGCAATGGAAGCAGAAAATAACCCCAGACAAGTTATTGATATAACCCAGGGTGGACCTTATCTTGTGTATGATGATGGTGGAGAACAGTATTTTACATTTGATTCTGCCGAGGATGCAGATCTTGCTATAAGAAGCAATTTTGAAGACGTTAATAATTTAGATATATTTTATGTTAGAGATAGGAATCACATGGATAACATGCAAGAATTTTTAATCAAAACCATAAAACAACACGAACAATCACAAGGAGATTTCTTTTAAAATGGACAACAAGCAAATCAGAACTAAAATTTATGAATCAATCAAACCATTAATCAAACAGAAGATTATGGAACAATTAAACGAAGATGCTGTCGACACAGCAATGAAAAAGACTGAAACTGGACCCATGGAAAGGGGTTTAGAAATTTTACGCAATAAGGTTAAATTAATTACTAGTCCTGCACAAAAAGCAGAATTTATCGTTTCTATTATGCCTAAACTTGGTATTGATGAAGAAACTCTTGCAGTATTAGCAAACAGGATTAAGACAGGAGCAAAGCAGGCAGCGCCAGCAGGTGCCGCAGGCGATAGTGCGGTTGCTGACGAATTAAGTTAAAATAATATTTGATTTTATTCTAAAAATATGATATGCTAATATCATGGATATCGCAATAGGAATGATTATAGGTTCTGCAATAAGTATTATTTCTGTATTCATGACAATGAATCATATAATTAATTCTGATAAGAAAAAAGAAAAGAGTTCCTTAGAACCATGTCATTATGATATAGAGATTAAATCTAGAGGAAATAATGCCAAAGGTACCCTCTATTTGAAAAAGAGGAAAGACAAGTTTTATGCTTCAAGATAAAAACTGGCACACAGGTTCAAATCAACCAATAACATTTGAAGAAATAAAAGAAATCGTAATCGATTATGTAGAGAGGGGTGCCAAAGTTTATATTGGTTCTGATTCTTTCTTAACCCAGGGAAAAGTTAATTTTGCTTCTACAATTTGTCTTCATGCCAGATCTGTTGGAGGAAGGTACTTTTTCTTCAGAGATAAATTACAATCTAAACAATTTATTAATTTGGTTGCAAGGATAACAGAAGAAACACGTAGATCTGTTGAGATAGCAGAAGTACTAATGAATGAAACTTCTATTAATCCAGACAATATTGAACTTCACTTAGATGTATCTCCATTCAATGCAAACCAGGCAACTTCTAAATTTTCAGAAATGCTTAAGGGTTATGTTGTTGGTTTTGGACTTGACTGTAAACTTAAACCAAATGCATGGGCAGGACAGTCAATAGCGGATAAACATTCCAAATGAAATTATTAAATCACATATGCTACGACATTACACTAGATCATCTAATTGAACATTACGTTTCTTTAAATTATTATATGGACACCGTGGTAGTTATACACAATCCAACTAAATATATGGATCTTCTAGAAGAGGTTGGTTTGTATTTTAGTCGTGCAGATGCTCATTTTGATAAAATTATGGTTATACAAGTAGATTCAATTCATGATGGTATATATTTGATTAATCAATTACACCCTGGTGGTGGACCTTTTTGTACTCTTTGGCACAACGGAGAAAGAATTTCAGACAACATAGAGGAAAATCTAAGGTTTGCAAACTAATTAAAGTGTTATGCAGAAATTATTAAGCAAGTGGAGACTATTTTTGAAAGAAAATGAAGAAAAAGATTCAAAGCGAGTAGCAAAAATAGTCTTAGTTAACCAAAACAAGGAAGTTCTATTCCTTAAAAGAACAAATTATCACAAAAAACATGCTGGTGAGTGGGATTTACCTGGTGGGCACGTGCACATTGGTGAAGAATTATTGGATGGACTCTTTAGGGAGGTCGAGGAAGAGACAGGATTGACAATTAAACGTGCAAGACTTTTCAAAAAAATGGAGAACTTGCACTTTTTTGAGGGAGTGTATGAACAAGGTAAGATTATTTTAAGCAACGAACACTCTGAACACAAGTTTATAGATCCATTAAGTATAGAAAATCCTAGTAAGTTTGAAAAAGTTGCTATAGAGGTGATAGAAAGTGTCTAAATTTTCCAAGTCATGGAGGAACTACCTCCAAGAATCAGAACTTAGTACGTCTGGTTTACAAATTCAAAAGGGTTTGCATCCAAAATTTTGGTTTAGAAGAGAACTTCACCTACCTGTGCGAAGAAAATTAATAAAAATTGCGTATGATGTCGCCAAAGAACTTGATATATTTGATTTTATTGATGATATTATCATTACTGGTTCGATTGCTACCTACAATTGGCACTCACTGAGTGATATTGATTTGCATATTGTGTTAGATTTCGCAAAAGTTGATCAAAATACAAGTTTAGTTAAGAAATATCTTGACTCTCAAAAGGCGCTGTGGAATAAAAACCACGATATCATGATTAATGACCACGAAGTTGAGATATATTTTCAAGATTCAAGCGAAAATCATGAATCAGATGGCATATATTCTGTACAAATGGGCGCCTGGTCCAAAAAACCTGAAAAAAAGAAGGTAAAATTAGACATAAACGCCGCAGAGAAGAAAGCAGAGAGTATATATAACGAAATTCAACTGCTTCAAGATCTTTTTGCTAAGAAAAAGTATAGATTAGTGTATGGATTATCAGAAAAACTAAAATCTAAGATCAAAACAATGCGTTCCAGCGGACTTTCTAAGCAAGGAATCTACTCTGCAGAGAATTTAGCATTTAAAATACTAAGAAACAACGGTCTTTTGGAGATCTTATCTACCCTTAAAACCCTTTCCTACGATAAACTCATGTCATCAGGTGATGTTAAGATAAAAATCAGATAAAATGTATAAATATCGTGCTAAATTAATTAAAGTTATTGATGGCGACACGATTGATGCAAATATTGATTTAGGTTTTAACATTTGGACAAAAAAAAGAGTAAGATTTCTGGGAATTAATGCCCCTGAGACCCGCACAAGAGATTTAGTTGAGAAACAGGCAGGACTTGCAACGAAAAGTCGCTTAGAAGCGCTATTTGGCGCCTCAAATGGACAATTTACTTTAAAATCCCATGGAGTTGGAAAATATGGACGTGTTTTGGGCGAAATATTCATTGACGAAGTTAATATCAATAAACTACTTATAAAAGAAGGTCTTGCAGAAGAGTATAGGTAAGGATAAAGTTTGTAAAAATGAGTTATTTAGATAAAATACTAGAAAATTTAGAATCTACCATAGAGATAGAAGAAAAGGCAGATTCTGAACGACAAAGACGCTGGGCATGCGCACAAATGGGCAAATCAAGAAAAAAATTTAAAGGAAAACCAAGTTTATCTAAGAAAGAAGCAGAAAAGATGTGTACAGACCCCTTAAAGAAAGAGGTTGATGAATATCTTGATTCTTTATTGTTAGAAGCAAGAGTTAAAGACGTAAAAGCAAAATATCCAATACTAACTGCATCTGGATGGATTGAATGGGGGCGCCAAGCGCTGACTGATAGCATAAGTGCTAAAGCAGTATCAAAGTATCTTATGTGGTTTGCATATTCTATAGACTTTCAATTTGATATTGAAAAATCACCTGACAGAGATAATGTCGAACCAGAAGATCTTAAAGACAACACAGATATATTGCAAATTGCTGAAGTTATGATTGATCTTTTGGCAAAGTTTGAAAGAAACAAGGGCAGAATAGAAGAAAAAGACATATACAAATATAATCCCAATCAATTGCAGAAAGCAGTAGAAGCACTAGCACCTAGTCGTTCTGAAAAAGATGCACAAGAACAGGAAGAAGCGATTGAAGGTTCAGAAATAGTATACGAAGATAACGGTATCTTTGCTGTAAGACCTTATGATGAAAATGCATCCTGCTTTTATGGAAAAAACACTAGATGGTGTATATCTGCTACTGAATCTTACAATCATTTTTTAGATTACACAAAAGAAGGAAACGCATTTGTTATGGTTCGTTTTAATAATCTGCCCGAAAACAATCAGTATAGACGTATTGCTATAGTGTTTGATGATCTGGGTGCTTATCGTACGGCATTTGATGCTCCAGACGATGAAATTGATTTAGAGATGGTTGGAGACGCAATTCATGCCAACATAACTGCCCCTTTAAAGGTACCACCTCACACAGAAACTGGGTGGGAGGTAATTGCAGATCAACCCGAAGCACTCGAATTGTGGACAAGGAACGGCGGCATGGAAAAGGGAGATCCTGATGAAATAAAAATGAAAGCAGAAACTACACTTAAACAACTTTTAAGAGCATGCACTGAAAACGTTATGGACAACCCTCCCTCTGATAGCGCTGAGGAATTGATTGAAGATAAAGTAGATGAATTGCTGAAGGAATACCAAGATGATCCTACAGAAAAGTATGTGTACGTGCATGCTGAAGTACTAGAAGGAGGTAGGGTTTATTTTTCTTCTGGGTTTGATATCCCAGTTTCTTCAGAAATACTAGAAAAAGTAGAAGATGAAGATGATTTAGTGCAAAAGGTGATACTTGCTTTTGATGAACAAAGCAACGTGTATGTTGATAGGATAGACTTTGATAATTGGTCAGGTGAAGGACAAATGCGAATTGAGTTACGAGTATCTGATTTAGAACCAACCCCTTCTGGTCTTGAGTCGATTATTAGAGATGCTGTAGATATTAACAAAAGATACGAAGGATTAAAAAGAATTGTGAATGCAGTTTTAAAACAAGAAGGGTTAATGGATAAAACTGCTTTTGATAATATTGCTTTTAGTGACGATTATCTTGAACAACTTAATAATTTTGAAGTACTTGACAACAGAAGTTATACTGCTAATCAAAGTATTATTTTCAGGTCTGTAAGGTTTGGACTTGAAGACTTCAGGGTTGATGCAAAAATGCTGAACGATTTAAATTTTAGTCGTAATAGTGTAACTCAGGCGCTTTTTAATCAATCTTTGAACGATCGTGTTATGGACCGTCTCAATTCTTTTAATAAAAAAATAATTGATGCACTAAAAAAACAATTACCACTTCCCGGTATACCTCAACAAGAAATACCAGATCTTACATTGCCTGAAATGATGCAGGTTGCTTTTGCAAATAACCCGTCAGGAGCAAAAAGTATTCAATTGCTTTTATCAATAACTCCAGATGTTAATCAAGAAAATATAGATTCAATTTTTGGAATAATTAAATTTATCGATGAAAACTTTGAAGATATAACTCAAATTGTCGATACTACGGTAAAAGTTTTTATTAAACAGGGTATGCAAGCGTTGCAACAACAAGTTCAAGCGTCTGAACCAGCAGATTCTCCAGAGGTAGACACTTCGGATGATGTATTCGAGCAGGTTAATGACTATTTTAAGCAAATACTTAAAACAGATTTAGAGAAAAGAATAGAAAAAACTACTATCAAGGAGTGGTTAGATCCAGAATCTCCTGCACCTTGGGACAATGATTATAAGGATGTACAAAAATGAAATTAGATTTAGAAAAACTTAAAAAACTAGTCAATGAAGCATGTGACGCCCAAGACGAAAAACAAGGTTATAGTGGTAAAGAAGAACCCTCTGGGGCGAAGATGGCAAGAACTGATCTAATCACAATTGCTAGAGATGCCCAAGAACTTGTTAATATGTTTGGTGACGATAGAGAATTGGACGATTGGGTTGAAGCAAAGATTACAAAAGCAGCAGATTACCTAAATTCAGTTAAGAAATATCTTGGTGGCGAAATTGTTCGTCAGCACGGAGGTTTGATGGAAGAAAACGAGCAGTTAAATGAAGATTATCAAACCCAACAACGAATTGCTGATATGGCAACTAATGTCATTAGAGATTCTGAGGAATTCCAAAGATTAATTCCGGGACCTCGCACTCAAATGCAGTTTTTAGATTTAATCCATGGAACAATAACTACAAGACTTAGGCAATTTCAAAAAGAGGAAGAACAATACTCAGACGATGATTACTTGACAGAGCAAGACAATCGAATTCTACAAATGGATCAATCAACACAAGAGGGTGTTGCTTTTAAATTAGCAACTGCTGCAACTAGCGCAATGATGAAAGCAAGAGATCCAGAGTCAGTGCATCCTACGCTGATGGATTATTTTTTTGATGACAGAGAAGATAAAGTAGGTTTTCTTGATGAGTTTCATGTGGAAATTCAAAGAGAACTTAATGACCGTGCAAATTATGAAAGAGATTTTCAAAAAAATAGACCTACCCAACCAGGACTTGGATTAGAGGAAGGAACAGAGAAATATTATCATATCATTGATGCAACATATGATGATGGCACTTCAGTGGAGGAAGATATTGAGTTCTGGGATGATGTGATAGTAGAGGCAGAATATCGAGGCAGAATAGTTAAACTCAATAAACCAATGAGGGGAGATGTTAAAAAATCTAAAGTTTATGTAAAAAATGCGAAAGGTAACGTTGTTAAGGTTAACTTTGGAGATAAAAAGATGAGAATTAAAAAGTCTAACCCAAAGAATAGAAAATCATTTCGTGCACGACATAATTGTAAAAACCCTGGTCCAAAATGGAAAGCAAGATACTGGTCTTGCAAGGCGTGGTAAAAAATGTGTATTATTTGTATTGATATCGAAAGAGAAAGATTAACTTTGAAAGAGGCAAGAAGAAACTTTGGAGAAATGTCACCAACACTAGGTGAGCATGCAAAAGAAGTTGAAGAATTATTGTCAAAATTAGAGATAGAGGAAATGCTGAAACAGTATCTTGAGGATATGAAAGATGAATGAGCAAGAAATAGATCAAATTATAGATGAAGAGATACAAGCATTTTTAAATGAAAGATGTCAAAAAGGTTATAAGACGCACCCTAAAAGAAAAACTAAAAAAATGTTTGGTCGTACTTATAGAAACTGCGTAAAAGCAGAAGAAGGAAAAGATCCAGCAAAAGGTACTGGTAAAAAACCAAAAGGGTCTGGTCGAAGACTCTACACAGACGAAGATCCCAGCGATACAGTTTCAGTAAAATTTAGTTCTGTTTCTGATATAAGAGATACTTTTTCTAAAGCAAGTTTTAAAAATAAGTCTCACAAGCGTCAGTCGCAAATAATTAACTTAGTACACCAAAGGGTAAGAGCAGCATATAAAAATGCTAAAGATCCTAAAGTGAAAGCAAGACTTAAAAAAGCATTTGATTATGCAAAGAAAAGAAAAGAGGCATCTAAGAAAAAAACAGAAAGGATGAATAAAAAATGACCAACGATCAACTAAATGAAATAATTGATGAAGAAATTTCTTTATACCTTGATGAAAAGCGCAAGAAGAAGAAAAAGAAGAAAAAGAAAAGCGGTGGTAAAAAAGATGCTTGCTATCACAAGGTTAAGTCTCGTTATGCTGTCTGGCCTTCTGCATACGCTTCTGGTGCGTTAGTTAAATGTCGTAAAGTTGGTGCTAAGAACTGGGGTAACAAGAGTAAAAAGAAATAATTTCTCTAGGAGTGTTAATAAAGTGAAGATAAGGATGAGGATTTACAAGAACATACAGCAAGCAAAGTCTGATGTTAGTAAGATGAAATGCCCAAAAGCAACTCAAGACCTAAAGTTAAACACTAAAAATAGAGATAGTGCCATTCATGCAGAGCATATCCAATATGGACCGTTAAACGTTGGAGAACCTGGCGATTATTGGAAAGATATTGCAAAATATTGGAACACCACAGAAAAAGCAGCAAAAGCATCAAATTGCGGCAATTGCACTGCTTTTGATATATCCCCGAGAATGAAAGACTGCATGCCAGGTAAGACTTCTGATGAAGATGGTGAACTTGGTTATTGTTGGATGCATCATTTTAAGTGTCATTCTGCAAGATCCTGCAGAACTTGGGCAAAGGGTGGACCAATTGAAAAAAATGAAATTTCACACGACTGGCAAAAGAGGTATGAAGCAAAATGACAAACGAAGAACTAAATCAAATTATAAATGAAGAGGTCGAAGCATTTCTTGATGAAAAGCGCAAGAAAAGCAAAAAACGTAAAGGTGGTAAGCGTGACGGTAAGGGTGCAAGCAGTAAAGGGTACTCTCTTCGTGATTGGTTCAAAGGCGGCGGATGGGTCCAAACAGGAGGCAAATATGACGGTAAACCTTGTGCAAAACAACCAGGACAGAAAACTAAACCATATTGCAGAGATCCTGATGATCGAGGACGCATGAGTAAAAAAGAAAGAGACAAGCGAGCAAAAAAGAAAAGAAAAGAAGATCCCAACCCAAATCGACGTGGTAAAGCAAAAAACGTTAGACAAAAAAAGTCCAAAAAATGATATAATAACACTGTTCTAACAAAGGAGTAAAAATGTTAGCAGATGTTGTTGTAGATCTACAATATGGAGATTGCGGAAAGGGAAAAGTTAGTCATGCACTTTGTCGACAAAATGATTATACTCACGTTATTCGTTATAACGGTGGTTGCAATGCTGGTCACACTATTTATCATGAAGGCAAAAAGTTTATTACTCACCACATTCCTTGTGGTGTTTTTTTTGGCATTAAATCCATTATCGGACCGGGATGCGTTCTAAATATAGATCAATTTTTCAAAGAAATAAAAGAGTTGGAGGATGCTGGTGTAGACACTAAAAACCTAGTAAAAGTCGCCAGCAATGTTCACATAATAACTGACTTTCACCTTGCACAAGATTCTAAAGATACAGAAATAGGAACTACAAAGCGTGGAAATGGTCCTGCATATAGGGACAAGTATGCTAGAAGAGGGATGATCGCACTAGAGATGCCGTCTCTTTCTGAATATATAATTGATATGTATGAAGAACTTCATAATAATCAAGAATTTGATGAAGTTAAAGTTTTATTTGAAGGAGCACAAGGATTTGGTTTGGATATTGATTGGGGTGATTACCCTTACGTCACTTCTTCTCATTGCACCGTTGGTTCTGCGATTTTAAATGGAGTGCCACCAAGAGCAATAAGAAATATTTGGGGTGTATCTAAAATATATGAAACGTACGTTGGAGCAAAAGAATTTCAAGGAGTTGATCCTATTCTCGACGATATTAGAGAAGCAGGCGAGGAATATGGAGCAACAACCGGCCGACCAAGACAAACTAATTGGTTAGATTTAGATATGCTAAAAAAAGCAATAAACGTTAATGGAGTAAACAAGTTAGTTGTCAACAAGATAGACGTTTTAGAAAAAGTTAAGTTTTGGAAACTATATGAAGGTATCAATGCGCTGGAATTTTCAGAGGGTAATCACATGCATGATTATATAAAACAATACGTTTTAGATATTGATGATTCTATAGAAGTATTGTTTTCAGGAAATAAGAACGCTATTTAACTATTTATATTTACTTGCAGGTATTATGATATGTATGGTGATAATTTCAAAAAAGCAACTATCTCTTTGATGACACATTGTCGTGAACAGTTGGGTTATGATAAAGACCCCGATATACACTATGTTACTGATAAAGATAATGCCAATAATATGTTAGGTTATACGGCGCATTACCAACCTGAAAAAAAAATTGTCACCGTTTACATTTCCAATAGACACCCAAAAGACGCATTGAGATCCCTTGCGCATGAGTTGGTGCATCATGCGCAAAATGAAAGGGGAGATCTTAATAACGCAGTTACGCAACAAGGATATGCCCAGTCTGACCCACACATGAGAAAAATGGAAGAAGAAGCGTACTTAAAGGGTAACATGATGTTTCGTGATTGGGAAGATCATTGCAAGTCACAAAAAAATATAAAATTAACCATACCAACAACTATAGGAGAACAAAAAATGACCGAACTAAAAGATTTGATCAAAGAAAAGATCTTAAATATCTTGAACGAGAAGAAAAAGATGCCGATGAAAACCGATACGGAAGACTTGGATGGAGATGGTAAGACCGACGACAAGATCCCAGCATTTGTTAACAAGAAACAAAAGAAGTCAAAAGGTGGCGCCATTCCCAAACAATTAGAACCGCATGTCAAAGGCAAACAGGATAAGAAAGAGGATGAGGAAAAGGTTGAAGAAGGCGGCGCTGCGCAGCGTCATGACAATTTAGACCGACTTCGTCGTCAAGATGTAGACCGACTTCATGAAGAGGACGAAGAAACTTTAGAAGAGGGTAGTTGTCCAGCATGTGAAGGTAAAGCGCCGAAAAGCGAGTGTAAATGTGGAACTATGAAAGAAAGCGAATTAACTGGCATTAAGAAAAACCAAGATTCTATAACTTCACTAAATGAGAATAGATTGTTAAATATCAATAAAGAGTTGATGAGAAGGTTGATTAAGTAATGGGAAAATTTCAGGACTCAGTAGCAAAACCTAGAACCTCTAGAGGTCATCACACTTATTTAGATGGAGGGCGAAAGGATTTGATTAAATATGGGGCGCCTTACAATAATGCAAGATCAGTTGATACATCTAATGCTTTTGTTGCAAAAGAAGAACGCTCCAATAGTCCTGAAGAAGATCTAGAAGAAGCATCGATTAGTGGAGGGGTTGAAGGACACTCGGGTGGTTCATTTGCTGGTATGAATGTTAAAGATGAAAATGAAAAACACAAAAAAGATTTAAAGAAAAAAAACGAGGGTATTGAAATGCAATCTAGAGAAGAAATTGTTAACGAAATAAAGTCAAGAAAACTCATTTCTCGTATGTTAGACGTACAAAAAAAGAGGTTCATAAAAGAATCTTTACAAGTTATTAGTGAGAATTTAAGATTACGAAAATTAATTTCTTCTTTAATTTCTGAAGGTGATGTCGAAAAGAGTCCTCACCAAAGCACTGCTGTAAATGTACTCGATCAAGTTTTTGGAAAAATTAAGAAAAATATAGAAGATGGATACAAAACATTAACGACAGAAAAAGAACAAAGAGACTCCTATAGAAGACATCTTTTAAGTAACGTTGATGATGCATTAAAAGCAGAAGAAGTAAATTTTAAAGCAGCATCTGAAAGAGACGCCAGTGAATCTCCAGAGGAATTGGAAGAAATTGAAATTAATATTAAACCAGACAACCCCCTCGATGCATCAGATGAAGATAAAGTACTCCCAAGCGCAGGGGATGAAGGGGGTGATACTGAAGAACCTGCAGAGGAAAAATCTGAAGAAGAAGAGTTTGGCATCGAGGGGGAAGAACTGACTGGACGAGACACGGCATTTCCTGTGTTTAAGCAAATACTAGAACCAATTACATCTGGATATAAATCTCTACATAATCCAAATGATCGAGAAGTTTATCATGATTACCTTTTAACTAATATGAAAATGCTAATGGATCAATTTGAAGATCAATTAAAAGGTGTTGTAGAAGAACCTCCCTCAGATTCTTATAACCCAGACGCAGAAGGAGAACCAGATACACCAACAGATCCAGAATTAGGAGCAGGTGAAGAAGGTGAAGAAGAAATTTAAATAATTTATATTGTATTTTAGAATATGATATGTTATTTTAGTTGAGGTGGTTGGGTTTGGCAGTTATGAAGAACAAGAATTATAATTCAATACTAAAAGATATTAATAAAAAATTTGATAATAAAGATTTTGAATTTATATTAAACAATTTAACATTAGAAGAAGTTGTATTAGCAAAACTAGAGTTAAGCAGCAGATCTGTAAATGAAAAGTTCTTTGGATATCCCCTCTATAATAATGTTCAAAATATAGTAAAAGAATCCCTAGTTAAATTTGCATTAGAATTTTGTGATACAAAAGAAAGAGCATGCAGCATGTTAGGTTTAAGTCGATCACAGTTTATTAAGTATATAAAGAAATATAACTTAAACAAGAGGGTGGATTAATGGCAAGACGTGGATTAAGCAGCATAGGTATAAAAAAGTTACTCCCATCTCAGATTGACTTTACAAAAATTGCATCAGGATCTGCCGCAGGTCCAGGAAGTTTTGTTGCAATATCTTCTAATGGAACACCAGTTTTAGTTAATTTATCCTCTTATATTACCGCTGGTAACGATGGTGACATTACTGGTGTAACTGCAGGAACTGGATTATCGGGTGGTGGAGATACGGGAGCAGTTACATTAAATTTAGATATAAGCGAGTTTTCCGATGTGCAAATTGCTTCGGGAGACAAATTTCTTATTTTAGATTCGGATGGAGCAACAGAGCAACTAGAAAGTGTAGATGATGTTGCAACCTTCATGGCAGGATCTGGTCTCGCTGCATCTAGTGGGGTGGTGTCCGTAGGTGCTGGTACTGGAATAGATGTTAGTTCTACTCAAGTTTCTGTAGATGTTTCGGATTTCATGACAAACGGATCTGATAATAGGGTTGTTACAGCAACAGGTGCAGATGCTATGAATGCTGAAGCAAACTTGACATTTGATGGTAACGATCTGGTCATCAATTCTTCTACAGAAGAAACAACAATGCAGATAAAATCCACTGCAGATAAAACAGAATTAATTCTCGACGCCCACAGTGGTTATGCGTCTCAAATAGATTTTAAGAATAATGGTACTAACTATTACACAATTGGATCTAATGGTGGTTCAAACTTTGAATTAGGAACCTCGGCTACAATCGATGGAACTGGTTTTTTAACGCATAATCGTGCTTCGTTTGACGTTACGTTGGGTCAAAATGCAAAATATCTATTTTACGACTATTCGGCACAGAGACTAGGTTTTGGAACAACATCGCCTGCATATGCACTTGATGTGGTTGGGACTATTCAAGCATCTGGTGATTTATTAACATCTGCAGGAAAGGTTGGTATTGGTCAAACGTCGCCCGATGCTAGTCTTCACATAACCAATACATCAGGTGGTAAATTAATAAGACTTGATACTGGTGGAAATACCACAAACGATCCACAGTTATTTATCACAGGTCAGGGTGAGGATACTGTAGAGGGGTTTGCTTTAAATTATGATAATAATACAGGTGACATTAGATATGATGTATATTGGCATGAGGGTGATCACATATGGAGGTTGAAACAGGATAGTGACGGTGTCTCCGGCGTTGACGTAGGTTTCGAGGGGATGAGACTCACCTATGAGGGTCGACTAGGAATTGGCGTTAATGATCCATCTGAAATATTAGAAGTTTCAGGTAGGATACATATTTCCAATGAAACGACCGCACCGTCTCAACCAGCAAACGGCGATGGTGGCGTTCTTTTTGTCAAAGAAGATGGCAAATTATATTGGATATCCAATGAAATATCAGAAACCTCTTTGCTAGATTTTGGTGTTGGTGATATGACGGGTGTTAGTATATCTGTCGGCGCTGGGTTAGATATATCGCAATCAAACACTACTAGTGGAAATTATACAGGAGCAATTTCTCTTGATTTGTCAGAACTTACTGATATGACTGCTGCAATAGACAGCGCACAAGACGAACTAATACTTTTGGATAACGGACAAGAAAGAAGAAAATTAATATCAGAAATACCTCTGTCTGCGTTTAGTCAAAACTTAGACTCCCTGGCAATAACTGGTAAGGTTGGAATAGGACAATCAAATCCACCTAAACAACTTACAGTTGAAATGAATAATACAAATAATGGAGTTAACTCTGGTCACGGACTCGCAGGCGGCGCCGTAGGCGATGGGTTGCTTATTGAAAATATATCTACTACCACTAATAGTTATGCAAATTTAGATTTTAGGGCAGCAACAGCAGATGCCAGAATAGCACTTCAGTTTAAAGGATCAAATAATGGAGATATGCACTTTGTAATGGATAACAGTGGATCTCCAGCATCACAATTCATTATTTCAAATGAAGGTCAGTTGTTTGCTCCAAACTTGCCGGCAATCTCTGGCGACTATTACATGAGGTATGAAACAGATGATGGTGAGATAGGATATTTTACCTCAAAACGAGTCACAAAAAAGAATATAGAATCTATGTCTAGTTCCCGAGCGATAGAAATTGTAAACAGTTTAAATCCTGTTAATTTTGAATATAAATCGGAGAAAATGCCTGGATTAAAGTTTGGATTTATAGCAGAGGAAGTTGCAGATGTTGAACCAAATCTTTCATCTTACCATGCAGATTATCAATACAATGAAGAAACTGGTAAGATTGAGAGAGATGAAGAGACGGGAGAGAAGATCATAAAATCTGATGCAAGAGTGCCATGCATGTGGTCTATGGAAGGCGTCATATCAGTATTAGTTAAAGTCGCACAAGAGCAGCAAAAAGAAATTGAAGATCTTAAACAAGAGATTGAATCTTTGAAGTAAAATAAAAAACATTGTGTGATATACTCAACCTATAAAGGAGAAAACATGAGAGATCAATTTTGGGGTGATGCTACAGCAGAAGAAAAAAGTGAAGAGAAAGAAAAAAAACTTTTAACGGTGCACGATACGCACAAAGAACTTATTAATAAAAGTTCAGATGACTTTAACTCTGTAGAGGTTCAGGATAATAAAATATATTTTTACTCTGGCGTTTCTCGTCCGAAGATTTTAAGATTAAATAAAGCAATCGATACATTGAATTCAACATCCGCAATGAGAAAACAGTCTCACGGTGTAGATATACCTATAAGATTACATATAAATAGTTATGGAGGTTCTGTGTTTGCTGGGTTAGCAGCAGTTGATTATATCAAAACTTCAAATACAGAAATACATACAATTATCGATGGGTGTGCTGCTTCTGCAGCAACACTCATGTCAGTTGTTGCTAATAAAAGATTTATGCATAGAAACGCATGTATGTTGATTCATCAACTCTCAGGTGCGATGTGGGGTAAGTTTTCTTCCATGAAAGATGATATGCAAAACTCTGAAATGTTAATGAAAAAGATTAAAAAAATATATAAAGAACATACTTCAATTCCAAGCAAAGTATTAGAAGATATTTTAAATCACGACATTTGGTGGGAAGCAGAAACATGCCTTAAGTATGGACTGGTAGACGAGATTATTTGATGCCTATTTATAGATATAGATGTTTGGAGTGTGGACACGAAGATGAGATTCTTATGTCTTTGAAAGAAAGAAAAGAATATGAAAAAGATCTAAATTGTCCATCTTGTGCTTCTAAATACTATAACACTATAATTGGAAGAACCAGTTTTTCATTGCTGGGGAAGGGATGGTATAAAGATGGATACAACACAAAATAAACCAAAGAGAAGAAGAGGAAGACCGAGAAAAAATCCGGATGCACCACCAGCACCAAAAAGACCTCGTGGAAGACCTAGAAAGAAACCTGTAGAAAAACCCCAGGCAAAAAAACCTGTCAAGCAGGAATTAAAAGAAGAGCACGTAATGATTCTACTTAAGAATCATCTGAAGGAGGTTCCAGGAATAAAGATTGATTGGGATTCTGTATGTAAGATACATCCAAATAAATATATTTATCAAATTTTAGTTGATAAACTTAGCATGAAGTTTTTAAGGAAACTGGAGGAAATACCACTTGTTGAAGATGTGTACTTTTTTTCAAAAGTAGGATCTGGATCTCATGGCATAAATTTGTTGTTTAAGGTTCACATAGTTTTTGACGTTTTGTAGGAAATAAAATGAAAACATATAATAATAGAATAAACAGACTTAAAATTGATATTGAAGAATTAGAGTTAAAAATTGCTATGGCAATAAATCAAAACAAACCAGCGTTTGCGAAAAGATTGAATATTATTTTAGAAAAAGAAAAGCAGAAACTAGAGAGGTGGATGTCTATATAAATTTTCTTTGATAAAATTTGTAACAACATCATGATTCATGGATATGCTCAGATGATGAAGTTGTAGGTTTGCCGCAAAAATCATGCCAATTAGTCTACCTCGCTTGTTAACAACAGGTGATCCCGAACTGCCACCGATTGCAGGTATGGTAACTAAATTGTGCCACTCATTGATACGTCCGGAAAAGTGACCAGAAAACATTGGAACACTTGGTGGTATAAAAAAACCACCTGGCGCTGAAACATTGTAAACTACATCGCCCATTTTTGGTGGAATGGTAGATAATTTTATAATTGGCATCTTTGTTGGAACTTTTGTTTTAATTAAGCATAGATCTGCTTTTTTATTTCCTTTAAGCATTTCTGGATGAACAACGAAGATTTCTGCTTCAAATACTTCACTTTTTCTATTTTCAACTAAAAAATGTGTTGTAACTATTGTGTTGAATTTTTCTGTATTTTTTACATCAGTTATACATACGTGTCCTGCAGTCAATATATAAGAATGATACTTATCTTTTCCAACAACTGATCCCGACCCCACGCTGTAGTAATCTTCTTTGAGGCACCTCGAAACCATTGTATTTTTATCTTCTTTGCATCTTAATGTAGAAGTGTGTACATTAATTTTAACAAAGGATTCTACAGGAAACGTTTTAGCATGAGAGTGATTAATAGTACACCCAGTTAAAAAAGTTAAAATAAATAATAATTTAACAAAGTTCATATTTATCCTCTATACTAACTATAACTAATAAAATAAATATTTTTTTAAAAAGGAGTTTATAATGTTAAAAGAGATAGTAATACTTTCAATTATGCTTTGCCCTACTGCGGAAAACAATACGTGTGTAGCAAGTGAGCAGGTTGTTGAAAGTGTTGAAAAAAACTACACATTTGTTACGGCTGTTACACCGTGGCAAAAAGTTGAAGAAAAAACTATTTACTTTGATAAGAACAATGAACAACAAAAGAGGTAAATTTTGAAAGATAAGATATTTGTAATAGACACAAATGTATTACTAACGGACAGCAATTCAATATTAAATTTTAATAATTCTGATATAATCATTCCTTTAAAGGTTTTAGATGAAATCGACAATCATAAAAAGAGGCAAGATTCTGTAGGTATTCACGCAAGAGGTACAATAAGAAAACTTGACGAACTTAGATCTAAGGGAGATTTGTTCGAAGGAGTAAACCTTGAGGGTGGGACACTTTTTGTTAAAAAATACGATCCATTTGTACTCCCAGATGATTTAAATCTAGATAATCCCGATAATCAAATCATCGCTACGGCAATGACAATACAGAAAGAAAATAAAAAATCAGAAGTGGTCATGGTGTCTAGAGATATCAATATGAGAGTTAAGTGTGATTCTTTAGGTATAAAATCAGAAGATTACTCTAATGATCAGGTGGTTGAAGATATAGATACACTTTATACTGGAGTTGTAGAGCATTTAGTTGATGACCAGGTAATAGATTCGGTTTATAAAGACGAGCAAGTTTATTTAGAAAAAGATGAAGTATTATTACATCCAAATCAATTTGTGATGCTTATTTCAAGTTCGAACGATAAAAAAACAGCACTAGTTAAATTTAGAAGTTACGATAATCCATTAAGAAAGATTAATGCTTTTAAAAAATCTGTCTGGGGCATTAGACCTAAAAACAAAGAACAAAATTTTGCGTTAGATTTACTAATGGATCCGGATATTCCCCTCGTTACTATAATTGGAAAAGCAGGTTCTGGCAAAACTCTGCTCGCTCTCGCTGCGGGAATGCAGCAATGTTTTGGCGAAACTGCAAATGATATAAAATACTCCAGGGTAATAGTCACAAAACCAGTTGAACCTGTTGGCAAAGATATTGGATTTCTTCCTGGAACTATGGAAGAAAAAATGATGCCATGGTTAGCGCCAATACAAGATAATTTAAAAAATTTGATGGGTAATGATAAATTGACTTTAGATATGTACATGGACGAAGGCAAGATAGAGATTGAAGCAATGACATTTATTCGTGGTAGATCGATTGCAAATGCTTTTATTATAATTGATGAAGCACAAAATATGACAAAGCATGAAATTAAAACTGTACTAACTCGTGTTGGCGAAGGTACAAAAATAATTTTAACTGGTGATATTGAGCAAATAGATAATGTTTATTTAGATGAAACAAGCAATGGACTCACTTATGTAATAGAGAAGTTTAAAGAACAATCAGTTGCTGGACACATAACTTTAGTTAAGGGTGAGAGGTCCAAGATTGCAACAATGGCATCAAAATTACTTTAAAGGAGGTTGATATGGATGATTCAGAGTTTAGCACACTAAAAAATACACCTAGCGCAGATAATCAATTAAAAGAGTATATTATAAATTACACCGGAGAAAAGAAAAATCCGGAAGACGAAAATGTAACAATAGAAATGATTATTGATGTTTTAGCAGAAGCGTTTCCAGAACTAGTTTTGTGTTTGTCTGAAGAAAATTGGGTACGTGGATACACTCAAGCGTTAACTGACGTTGAAGAGGGTGAAAAAATGCTGCGCAAAGATAAAAATGAAGAATTACATAAAGAATAAGAACAATCTATCAAAAGGAAATTTTCTTACTGTTAATTCTATTAATGTCATTGTCAAAGATGAAATTATGTTCGATATATCATTTTCAGATCTAGAAAACTTGTTAAAATCTTTCCCATCCAGGTTTTTAAGCGATTTGGACTATATTATGTTTGGCAATTTTGACTTTTTGCGGAAAAAGGGACACAATGCATCTTATGCCGACGGAGTTATATACGTTAGTAGTCTACAGGAAGATAATTATAATATTTTAGATGATATTGTTCATGAGATTGGGCATTGCGTAGAAGAAAAATATGAAACTTTCATATATGGCGACCAGCAAATAGAGTTGGAGTTTATAAAAAAAAGAAAATTGCTACAAAAGGAAATGGACAAAGAGGGGTTTAGTATACCAGGTCATATGTATCTTAATACAGAATACGATGAGAGGTTGGACGATATATTTGCAAACAAAATAGGTTATCCAGTTATGACCACGATATCTAATGGTATATTTTATAGTCCATACGGTGCAACTTCTCTTAGAGAATATTTTGCAAATGGATTTGAAGCGTATTTTTATCACAAAGACCTGTACTTGAAAAAAGTTAGTCCTTTATTGTTTTCAAGGATAGAAGATTTAGAACAAGGAGAAAATTATGAAAATTGAATTAAATAAAAAACAAAAAAATGAAATTGAAGTTGTTGGAACATTAAAGGAAAGAAAGTTTGCAAGAGATCCACACGAAAGGATAAATAATGAAATTGTGCTTGACTTTCTAAGAAGTCAGGGGTATAATTTAAAAGAATGGAATATTGTAAAGTCTGATATTTGTACAACCGGCGGCAAAAAGCAAAAATTATCTGGTACATGGGTATTTAAAAAAATAGAAAGAAAGAGTAAAAATGATGACAACACAAGAACTACCAATACTAAACAACCCAAAACAACTAGGACAAGAAGAAGAAAGACGACACCTAAGTTACTCAGAGATGAAGATGTGGGCGGAGTGCAGTCACAAACACAAACTGGTGTACAAGGACAAAATAAAGAAGTTCAAGGGTAACGAGTATACTGCTTTTGGTACAGCACTACATTACGTTAATGAAGTCATTGTAGTGGATCACAGTAAAATTGAAGATGCCGCAAATATATTTGAATTAGAGTTTTTAAAACAATTAACAGAAATCAAAAACTCAGGAGTTGACTTAAGAAAAAAGTTGGTTCTAGAAATGAGAGAGCAGGGTAAATATATAACTCAGTTTGTTTTACCTGAATTGGCAAAATATTTTGGTAATTACGAAGTAGTTTCTGTAGAAGAACCTATATATGAACCAATAACTGAATTTAAAACAAATTATAAATTTAAGGGTTTTATCGATTTAGTTGTTAAAACAGATGATGGTAAACACCACATTATTGATTGGAAAACTTGTTCTTGGGGATGGGATATGAAAAAACGCTCTGATAGGTTAATCACTTATCAATTAACTTTATATAAAAACTTTTATTCTTTAAAGTATAATATAGATGTAAAAGACATAGAAACACATTTTGCTCTTTTAAAGAGAACAGCAAAGAAACAAAATGTAGAAATTTTTCGTGTAACCAGTGGTTCAAGAAAGATGAAAAATGCGTTAGATCTACTTGAACAAGCGATTACTACGATTCAAAGTGGATTTAGTGTAAAGAACAGAATGTCTTGCAAGTATTGCGAGTTTCATAAAACAGAACATTGTACTTAACAGAAGGATAGAAATGAAGAAAATAAAAGTTTTCTGCTTGGCAGATAGTCCGCTTGCTCCATCCGGGGTTGGCACACAAACAAGATACATGATAGAAGGTTTACTTCAGACTGGAAGATATGAGTTTGTTTGTTTCGGCGGTGCAATAAGACACCCAGATTATAAACCGATTCGGACAGAGGAATATGGAGATGATTGGTTAATATATCCTGTAGATGGATATGGTACTCAAGAACAAGTTCGTGCACTATTAAAAGCACAAAAACCAGATATAGTTTGGATTATGACAGACCCAAGATTTTGGGATTGGTTATGGGAGATTGATAATGAAATACGCTCTGTTGCTCCTTTGGTTTATTATCATGTTTGGGACAACTTACCTTACCCTACTTTCAATAGAAAATGGTACCTATCCAACGACGTTATTGCATCAATTAGCAAGGTAACAAATGATATTGTAAAAAATGTTGCACCTGAAGTTGAATTACATCACGTACCTCATGCAATCAACGATTCGGTTTTTTGTAAAATTGAAGACACCGATTTAATCAAGTCCTTTAAAAAAGATAACATGTTAGGGATTGACTCTAATGGGAATAAGAGATTTACATTTTTTTGGAATAATCGAAATGCAAGGAGAAAACAATCAGGTTCTTTAGTCTTTTGGTTTAATGATTTTTTGAATCGTGTGGGTAGAGACAAGGCAACACTCATTATGCACACTGAACCGAGAGATCCAAATGGACAAGATCTGTGGGCGATAAAGGATAAACTAAATTTAGACGATGATCAATTTAAATTATCAACTTTAAAATTATCTATTGAGCAACTTTCAGTACTTTATAATTCATGTGATTGTACAGTAAATATTTCAGATGCAGAAGGTTTTGGGTTATCTACCTTGGAATCTCTTGCAACCGAAACACCAATAATTGTTAACATGACCGGCGGTCTACAAGAACAAGTTACAGACGGAAAAGAATGGTTTGGTGTTGGCATTGAACCATCCTCAAAGTCTATCATTGGTTCTCAGGAAGTTCCATGGATTTACGAAGATAGAATTTCTGGCACTGATTTGGTAGATGCTATGGTTAAAATCTATGAAATGAGCAAGGAAGACTTGCAGGCGATGGGCAAGCGAGGAAGACAGCATGTACTAAAGAATTATAGTATGCAAAAATACATTTCTCAATGGGATCAGATTTTAACTGATACCCACAAGAAACATGGGTCTTGGGATAGCAAGAAATCTAATTTATGGAGTTTAAATAAAGTTTTATGAGTAAAGTAAGAGTATTAGTGGAGGGCCCTGCCCTAACAAGATCTGGATATGGTACACATGCAAGGTTGGTTTTAGAGTCTTTAAAACAGAGGGACGAACTTTTTGATATCTTTGTTAATCCCTTGAGGTGGGGAGCAACGGGGTGGTTGCTTGACAGTGACCCCCTTTTGTCTTGGATCCATGGCAAGGTAAATAATTTTCAAAATCTTTCGGAAGATAATCAAAATTTTGATATACACATACATGTTGGTATACCAAACGAATTCAAGAGGAAAGCACCATATGCTGTTTGTGTAACGGCAGGTATTGAGGCAACCAAGGTCGCTCCATCATGGATTGAAAAATCTTATGAAATGGATAAAATAATTGTTCCAAGTAATTTTTCTAAATGGGTGTTTGAAAATACTTTTTTCGATGGCACTAATAAAGAAAATGGACAACAGGTTAGGGTTGGTTGTGGAGCACCAGTAAGCGTTGTTAGTTATCCTGTTAGACTAACAGATGCAACAATTGATATTGACTTTAAGGATGATTTCAATTTTTTGTGTGTAGCGCAGTGGGGTATAAGAAAAAATTTAGAAAATACAATTAAGTGGTTTTTAGAAGAGTTTAAAAACGATTCTGTAGGTTTGGTAGTCAAAACTAGTATCGCAAAGAATTCAACACCTGATAAAGTTGATTGCCTACAGAGATTAGATAATATGCTGAGAGAACACAAGGATTCTAAGTGTTCTGTATATCTATTACATGGAGAAATGTCAGATTCAGAATTGGATGCACTTTACCGTCATTCAAAAATCAAAGGCATGATATCAACTTCACACGGAGAGGGGTTTGGGTTGCCACTTTTTGAGGCAGCATACAACGCACTTCCTGTAGTAGCACCAGGTTGGTCAGGACATATGGACTTTTTGTATGCTCCAGTAAGAGATAAAAAATCAAAGAAGGTAAAAAACAAACCTCTGTTTGCAAAGGTTGATTATTCTTTAAAGCATATCCAGAAGGATGCAGTTTGGCAAGATATTTTAATCCAAGATTCTATGTGGTGCTATCCATCGGAAAAAGATTTTAAATCTAAAATAAGAAAGGTTTACTCTCAAAATGGAATGTACAAAGCGTGGGCAAGAACATTATCAGAACACCTAAAAACAAATTTGTCCCTAAATAACATACTTACAAAAATGTTAAGCACTTTAATACCAGAGAAGTGGTTGGTTAAACCTGAATACTTATTTGTCAGTGACATGTTTGTCGAAGACTATGTCGGCGGCGCAGAATTAAGTTTGGAAACTTTAGTTAACTCCTGCCCAAGCAACAAAGTTTTAAAAGTTAGATCTTCTGATTTAACCCAACAGTTGATATCTAGCAATAAAAATGCAAAATGGATTTTTGGTAACATTGCCAATACATCGCTAGAGATGCTGTTAGAGGTTGCAAATTCTGAAATAAAATATTCGTTTGTAGAGTTTGATTATAAGTTTTGCAAACACAGAAATCCAGTGTTATATCAAATGGTTGAAGGAACAACCTGCGATTACAAAAATACTGAACGTGGACAGGTGCTAACTGATTTTATTAATGGCGCACAGTCATCATTTTTTATGTCTAAGGATCAATTAGAAGTATACAAACAAAGTTTACCAAACATAAAGAGCGATAAACTGTTTGTTTTGTCTTCTTTGTTTGATAATGATTTTTTTGAGTTTATTGATAAGGTTCGCCAAAAATCAAAAAGCAAAAATAACAAGTGGGTTGTTTTAGGTTCACGTAGTTGGGTTAAAGGACTGAACGAAACAGAAGCACACTGTGCAGAAAAAGGGTATGATTATGAAGTGTTGTGGAATTTACCATATGCTCAGTTTCTTGAAAAGTTAGCGGAATCCAGTGGGTTGTGCTTTAAACCGTCTGGACTAGACACTTGCCCACGAATGGTTATAGAGGCAAAACTATTGGACTGTGAACTGGATATAAATGACCTTGTGCAACATCACAAAGAAAGTTGGTTTGGTGGATCCTACGAAGACATCGTTGCTTATTTAAAAGGTCGACCAGGGTATTTTTGGAAAAAAAGTTTTTAAATGAAAGACAATCATTTTACGATTATCATCCCATCTTACAACTGTGAAAAGTGGGTAGAGAGAAATTTGCTATCAGCAATAATTCAAGATTATCATAACTTTGATGTTGTTTATGTGGACGATTGCTCTACTGACAACACTCTAGCACTAGCAAGTAAGATGTTGGAGAGTAGCAAAAAGAAGTTTAGTATTGTATCAAATAAGACAAATAAAAAAGCACTTTACAATCTTTACAATAATATTTCTTCTGCAAAAGATAATAGCATAATTGTCACATTGGACGGAGATGATTTTTTACCAAACAACGGTGTTCTTAAGTATTTAAATCAATTTTATAATGATCAAGAATGTTGGATGACAGTTGGATCCTATATGCAAAATGACAACTATCAGGTAGTTTGCCCAGAGGTTAATGAAAGTTATTGGAATCAAAATATTAGAAAAGTTCCATGGTCATTTTCACATTTAAGAACATTTAGAAAAGAATTGTTTATGAAAATAGATAAAAATGACCTTTTAGATGAAGATGGTGAATTTTTTAAATGCACTTTCGACAGAGCAATGATGTATCCTATGGTTGAAATGAGTGGAAAAAATAGAGTTGGATTGATCAAAAAGGTGCTTTATATATACAATCGATTAAATCCTATATCTGTTGATAGGGTTCACCGGATGGACCAGTTAAGAATAGAACAAAAAATTTGCAATATGAAACCATACGAAAAAGTAGATAATCTATGAACATATATTTAGATAATGTTAATTTGTTTTCAACCTCTGGTCCAAACCATTTTGCTTCTAAGTTAAGAAAATACATGGAAAAAAGAGGTAATACTTTTAACTCTGATGACATTTATGATGCTCAGTTGTCATTTATAAGTGCAGCAAATAACGTTGCTCCCATATATCAAAGATTGGATGGCATATATTTTAATAGCGAGCAAGATTTTAAAGAACTAAACAGGTCCATATTGGAGACATACAATAAATCAAGAGGAGTTATATTCCAATCAAATTTTAACAAAAAATTGACTTTTGAATACTTTGGAGAACACCAAAACTCGATAGTAATACACAATGGTGCAGATTTAGAGTATATAGATAGAACCCCAATTCTCACTAACGAAGTTTTAGACTCATACGAAAACGTATGGTGTTGTGCATCTTCTTGGAGACCGCACAAAAGGTTGGATGAAAATATTCGATATTTTTTAGAACACTCATCAGAAAAAGATTGTTTAATTGTTGCTGGGTCAGGTGATCAACCACAGCGACAAGAACACGATAGAGTTTATTATGTTGGCAATTTGCCTATCAAAGCATTAATTTCACTTTATAAAAGAAGTAAATATTTTGTGCACCTTGCTTACTTAGATCACTGTCCAAATGTCGTTGTCGATGCATCAGCGTGCGGTTGCCATATTATCTGTTCTTCTTCGGGTGGAACTAAAGAGGTTGCAGGCGATGCAACAGTGATAGAAGAGGATGTGTGGGATTTAAAACCAATTAAATTGTATGAACCGCCAAAAATGGATTTTACAAGAAAAATAAAAAATAAATTAAGAAATAATATTGATATGAATTATGTTGCAGCGCAATATGAAAAATTTTTAGGAGAATAAAATGAATAAGATAAGCGTAGTAGATTATTTTAATGATATCGGATACGATTGGCAAAAAGACAGAAAAGATTTAGAACATATACTGGAGTTAACAAAAACAAGACCCAAAGAAAATCCTCCAGAAAAATACACTCCTGGTGCTGGGACAGAACAAACTTTTTTTATGAAAGCAATTGCTTCGCAAATTGGTGCAAAAAAGTTTTTTGAAGTAGGTACCGGCCGTGGTACTGCTTGTTATGCAATATCTTTGATTGACAGCGTGGAGGAGATTATAACCGTTGATATTGTTTCACATTACCAAAAAAAGAATGAAGCAATAAATTCAAAACCCGCTGTTGTTTCAAACGCAGATTTGTATGATATGATAAAGTTTGATCAAAAGGAAAAAATAAAGTTTAAACACACCTCCGAGATGCCATACATTCTTGATGAATACGAAGAAGAGGTTGATTTGGCATTTATAGACGGAAATCATAGTGACTATAATATAGTAATGCAGGATTACATTAATTGTAGGAAATTACTTAAACCCGGTGGCGTGCTGGTTTTTGATGATTATCACATGAGCAAATTTATTGTAAAAAAAGTTGTAGATGATATATTGAAAGAAGACCCTACTCTCGATGCAACTCTTGTTTGCCTTAAGGGTCATATATTTGATACTGACCACAGAACAGAAGAAAGTGGAATGGTTTTAATTAAACTGTAGGAGGTAAATATGGGATTGGGTGGATATTTAACGTGGACCGCCGCAATGAGAGAAATTTCTGAAAGTAATTTGGAAGATGGAGTTAAGATAGTTCCATGTGAAATGCACGGGAATACGGTAACTAGAATTGTACAAAGTCCAGTTTTTGAAAACAATCCTTATATTTACGATCAACAAAAAGATCAAGGCAAAAAAGTTTTCTTGCTGCCTATGAATTTACCAGAAACAAATTACTGTAAAAAAGATACGCCCCAGAAAGCATATCACAGGTATGACAAACATATGATAGAGCAGATCTGTGAATACTACGGAGTGCCTAATCCATCTCTAAAGTGTGAAATGTACTTTACGAAGGAAGAGGAAGAAAGGTGCTTAAGTATCGTTTCTGGTTTGCCAAAAAAATATGTTGTTATTGAACCACACTCTAAAGACAACTATACGTTAAACAGGTCTTATCCTTTTGAAAAATGGCAAAACATAGTTAATGCATTAAAAGAACATGTTAGTTTTGTGCAGATAGGTCGCCCTGGACTTAAAGTTTTAGATAATGTTATTTCTTTGTTGGGTAAAGTATCTTTTCGTGAATCTGCATTGATTATAAAACACTCCCACATGTTTATTAGTACGGAGGGTGGACTAGTGCATGCTGCAAATGCTGTAGGTAAAAGATCTTTAATAGTTTTAACGGGATACCAGGCACCTAAAATGGTTGCATATCCTGAGAATATAAACTTAAATATTTCTTCGCATGGTCCGTGCGGGTTGAAAGCGAGGTGCAGGGAGTGCTTGTCAGATTGTGAAAATCATGACTATAGAGAGATAGTGGACATAATAAAGGAAAGTTTTTAGTGAAAACTGTTTTTACAAACGGATGCTTTGATGTTTTACATAGAGGTCATATTGAACTATTGAAATACTGCAAGTCCTTGGGTCGTGTAGTGGTTGGTTTAAATACTGACTCCAGTGTAAAAAGACTTAAAGGATTAAATCGACCATTTAACAAGCAAGAAGATAGAAAATTTCTTTTAGAATCGTGTCAATATGTTGATGACGTTATTTTTTTTGAGGAAGATACTCCTTTAAACTTGATTAAGCAGATTAATCCTGATATACTTGTTAAAGGTGGAGATTACAAAAAGGAGCAGGTTGTTGGTTACGATATCGTCAACACAACAATAATTTTTGATTATGTTAACGGATATTCATCAACTAAAGCAATTAAATATCTTAGTGATCGGTGATTCTTGCACAGACATATACAACTATGGCACATGCGATAGGATTAGTCCTGAAGCACCGGTACCAATTTTAAAAATACACAAAACAGAATCAAAGCCTGGCATGGCATCAAATGTCCAAGTAGCGCTTGAAAGGTTAGGTAATAAAACTCAGATTATTACCAATTTAGAAAAAATAACAAAAGAAAGGTATGTATGCAATAAAAGTATGCAACATGTATTACGTGTTGATCGGGGAGAAAGTGTTGCAATGAAACCTTTAAAATTAGCGTCAGTTGATTTATCAGATTATGATTGTCTTGTTATATCCGACTATAATAAGGGATTTTTGCCAAGTGAATTATGTAAACAATTAGTTCATTATGCACTTTCACAAAACAAGCAAGTATTTGTTGATTCTAAAAAGAATGATCTTTCTTGTTTTGACGGTTGTTTTATTAAAATAAATAAGTCAGAGTACGAAAATGCAACATGCCTACCAAAAAATTCTGAGATCATAGTAACTCTTGGTCCTGATGGAGCAAGATATAATAACAAAATTTATTCAACAAATAAGACAGAAGTTTTTGATGTCTGTGGTGCGGGCGACACATTTATGTCTGCTTTTGTAACACACTATATGTCTTTCCAGGATATGTCGAAAGCAATTGATTTTGCAAATAAAGCGGCGACACTCTCTGTTCAAAATTTTGGAAATTACACCCCCACATTGGAGGAATTTACATGAGTCGCTGCTATGTTTTCGACATCGATGGCACTATATGTTCAAATAGTTATGGAGATTATGAAAAAGCAGAACCATATTGTGAGAGAATAGATCACATAAATAAACTGTATGATTCAGGCAACACCATCATATTCCATACTGCGAGAGGGATGGGTAGAACTAAAAACAACCCAGTGGAGTCTAACAAATTGTTTTATGAATTAACCGAAAAACAACTGATAGGTTGGGGGGTTAAATATCATAAACTTTTTTTAGGAAAACCATCGGGAGATATTTATATTGATGATAAAGGTTGTCTTGATGTAGATTATTTTGGGATTGAGGAGTAGTAAAATGAAAAATAGCACTAAAATTGATATGCACTTTGTTAAGAAAGGTTGGGGTTTTGAGAGATGGATTGTTAATAATGAAAAATACTGTGGTAAACTTCTGTTTTTCAACAAGGGCAAGAGGTGTTCTTGGCATTATCATAAAATAAAAGATGAAGTTTTCTACATCCAGTCTGGAAAAATAAGAGTTTTATATTCTGATAATGATGATATTGATAAGGCAGAAGAAACAATCTTAAACGCTGGAGACAATTTTCATGTGTATGTTGGACTTAGGCACCAGATGATTGCTTTGGAAGATACAGAATTATTCGAGTTTTCAACTCAACATTTTGATGAAGACAGTCATAGAATAATTAAAGGTGATTAAGATATGAAAGTAATGATAAACAGAAAACCTGTTTCAGGACCATGGGGCGGAGGAAATCTATTTTTAAAAGCGTTTTGTAATATTTTTTCTGAAAATGGACATCAGGTTGTTTTTAGTTTAGACTCAGACTTAGATGCTATTTTTATACAAGATCCAAGATATGGAAACACCGGTGTCTCTATAGAAGAGATAAAAAACTACAAAATTAAAAATCCACATGTAAAAGTTTTTCATAGAGTTAATGAGTGCGATGCTAGAAAGAACACAACAGGCATGGACAATCTTTTGAGAAGTTGTAGTAATGTAAGTACTCACACTTTTTTTGTGTCTAGGTGGATTAGAGACTATCATCTTGAAAAAGGGTGGGCATGTCAAAGTCATAGCGTTGCATACAATGGCGTCGACATGAATCATTTTAAAACAAGAAAAAAAATTGATAACAATAAGACAAATATTGTCACACATCACTGGTCTGATAACCCCATGAAAGGATTAGATTATTATACTTTTCTAGATCAATTTGTTGGAGTTAATGATAAATTCACATTTACTTATATTGGAAATTGTAAGGGCAATTTTCAAAATTCAAAAATAATACCGCCATTAAGTGGACTAGATTTAGGAAAAGAATTATCAAAGTATGATGTTTATGTTAGTGGTACAAGATTTGATCCTGGTCCGAATCACATCATAGAGAGTGTTGCTTGTGGTATACCTACATTTGTGTATAGTGACGGCGGCGGCGCAGTTGAGTTTTCAGGAGAAAGAAACACTTTTAAAAACAAAGAAGAATTAGTGACACTTTTACATTCAGATTACTCAAAGGTTACACATGATTATATTCCCAACAGTTGGGAAGAAAATATGTTGCCGGTAATGAAGATAATGCAGGAATATGTATGAAGATTAACTTTACACTCAGAGAAATGACACATCTTAGGTATTACGCTCCACTTGTCATATCGGCAAATGAACAAAATATATCATCTACTTTTTACGTCACCAATTCTAACAAGTATAACTGTCCAATGATTAAAAAAAATCAAAAACAGTTAATGGCGTTTTGCGCAAAAAATAATGTAACCGTAAAAAATATATCAGATCTAGGCAGTGCAAAAAACGTGGTTATAACTAATGAAAAATCATGCTTAGACTACATAGTAAATTTAAAAAATATAAAAAAAATTTCAATGACATATCAGACTGATTTTCATATAAATTATAAAAAATATGATTATGAAAATGTTTATGATCATATATTGATGCCCAGTAGAAATATTGCAGATTTTTATAATTTACACACAGATAAAAACTTATATACTGGAATTACAAAATATGATGTACAACTGGACAAACAAAAAGTATTAGAAAAATACAAATTGACAGAGGGTGTTAAAAAGGTTTTATTTATTTGGCCAAAACCTAGAGATATGCACAAAATGCCAATTGATATTATTTCAAACTTTAATGAACTTGGGTGGCAAGTGCTTGTCAAGACGAGAGGCAAGGATCCTATAAGCCAAAATACCGTAAGATATTTATTGGACAATGGAAATAGAGTATTTGTAGATGATAGTTGGTATCCGCATACAACTCAAGAATTACTAGAAATATCAGATCTTGTTGTAAATTCTGGGTCCACAACAATAGAAGAGTGTGTTATGCATCAAATTCCACTTATTAATTTTGACATAAAACCAGCAGATCGACATGGACGTGTACACAAACACCGTGTTAGTCACTCTTACTTATATGATTATGATTTTTGTATAAATCTAAAGACGTTAGATAAAAGTTTTAATACTGTAGGTTTAGGTGCGATGATCGACAAATTGTTTACTAAAAATTTAGACAAAGCATTTAAAACATGTAAAAAAGATTGGTTATATGATCACAAAAATGCTTGTACAAATCTATTAAACATGATACAATAACACCATGAATAAAAAAATAACAGTAATAATCCCCGCTCGTGGCGGATCAAAAAGATTACACAAAAAAAATATTGCTCCAATTTGGGGCAAACCTATGTTGTGTTGGGTGATTGCTGCTGCTAAACAAAGCAAGCACATCAATGATATATGGGTTTCGACAGAGGATGACGACATTGCGCAAATTGCTATAAGGTGCGGGTCTAATTTGCATAGAAGATCTCCTAAATTATCTAAAGATGATGTTTTTAAGATGGAAGCGATTAGAGATACAGTAGGTTATTTAGAGGATAATGATATGCCGGCAAATATATACATATCGTTACAAGCAAACTCACCAGAGATTACTGCTGAAATGCTTGACCAGGCAATTGAAAAATTTGTAGAAAATGATAGGAATGAATTAATCAGTGTGTCTCCGGATCTAATGCAAAATGCTGCATTTAGAATAATGAAGCGTGGGTATGTATTCCAAAAGGATTTATCGACAAAATGCGGAGTATTTGTTTGTGATGTTCATGATATACACACGATAGAAGATATAGAATTTGTTGAGGAGAGAAATAATAAATGAAAATTATTGTAGATTTATGCAATCAGCATTTTGGTAGTTTAGAAGAGTTAAAAAGAATGTCTTTAAGTGCGTTTTTATCTGGAGCAGATGCTGTAAAAATTCAACTTTTAGATTCTGAGCAACTATTAGGCACAACAGAAAAAAAATACAGAGATATTTGCTTTCAAGATGCATATGAGTTATCAAAGTATTGTGATAATTTGGGAATAGAATTTATGGCGTCTGTCTTTGATGAAGAGAGGTTTAAGTGGTTAGATGGACTTGGGGTAAAGACACACAAGATTGCAAGTCGTACATCAAAAAATGATATTAAGTTGTCTGAGATAATTTTATCAGATGGTAAACCAACAATTATCTCGACAGGTATGCATGAGTTTGCAGAGTTTCCATTTGGACACTCGGAGAACATTGAATATCTATTTTGTGTATCCAGATATCCAACCTATGTAGATGATGAAAAATTAGCAAAAATGCCGCATTTTAAGCGCCCTGGTTACTCAGGGTATAGTGATCATACAATTGGCATCGGGGCGGCGGTACGTGCGCATACTCGGGGTGCTACGATACTAGAAAAACACTTTTCTAACAACCCCGAAGCACAAACATCTTTAGAGGGTGGACACTTGGGTTCGTTTGATCAAAATTCTTTAAGACAGTTCGTTAATATAACAAAACAATTAGAAATTATGGAGGCAAAAAGTGATATCTAGTCCAGACGTATCGGTAATAATTACAAACTTTAATTACAGCAAATACATATCTCGTGCGGTTAGGAGTTGTATTAATCAGTCACATGTGAACCACGAGGTTATTGTGGTTGACGATTGTAGCACCGATGATTCTTTAGAGGTAGTAAAACCATTTGAAAATCAAATTAAAATTGTTAGTACAGGGACAAATGGCGGCGTTGCAGTCGCAGCAAACATTGGAGTTAAAAATAGTAGAGGTCAGTTTTTTATAAGAGTTGACGCAGATGATTATGTTAACTCTGATATGTGCTATATAATGAAGACTTATCTTGAGGCAAATCACGATGCATTTTGCGTATCGTGTGATTATCTTATGGTAGATAATTTTGAAAACACACTTGAAAGAAAATATGCAGAAAAAGAAAATATATCGTGTGGAATAATGTATAGAAGAGATTTATTCTTGCAATTGGGCGGATATAATGATAAGATGCGACATAGAGAAGAAGAAGAACTTAGAAAAAGACTGGGGCAAGAATACAAAATTCATCATTTAAGAATTCCATTCTATAGATATAGAATGCATAATACAAATAAAACTAAAGAACCAGAATATAAAACGTGGGAAATATGACAGCAAGAACTGATACATACAAATTTCAACAACAATTGTTAGATAAAACTACCGATAGAAAGAAATATACAAAAGACGAGCAGGCAAACAGTTACCGATATGAAATTAGGTATTTTCCAGAACTCAAAGGACGACGGGCAATATTGCATCCCTTAAAGGAAAAGAAGTATGAAGAACTTCAACAATCTAGAGGCATAGCAATTAACAACACAAGAACTAGAAAGCAATTATTAGAAAAGGTGAAGATAGAAGCAAGTCAAGCAAAGCATGATGACCGTGATCGATTACATGAAGTAAACAATTATGTAAACATAAGCAAAGATATCAATAAGGTTGTTGAAATCGGGTTTAGAGTACCTTTGAATTTGGAATTATATAGACAATTGGATTGTCAAGTTTTTGGATATGATATTGTTAATTTTAATGTAAAAATCGCAAGAGATTTGGGGTATGATTGTGCAAGAATGGATCTTTCAAATTACGGAAAACAAAACCTGGAAGAACTCAAAGATGCAGATCTAGTCATCTGCTACCATGTTATGGAGCATTTATCCAGGCCAGATTTAGCACTCAGGAATATCTTTTCTAACATGAAAGAAGGTGCTCTTTTCCACGTAGAGGTGCCAATTGAACGACTTAATTACCCTAATATAGATGCTGGACATATGTTTACTTTCTATGATCATGACTTAGAAAGGTTTTTGCAGAATACTGGGTTTGAGTTGGTTAGAGATCCCACAGCAAAAGAAGGTTACGAAAGATGTCTTGTAAAAAAACAAACAGAATACAAGACTTAGGAGATTTAAAGGTATGTTATTGGTAGCAAATAAAAGAGGTGATCCAAGTAAAGCTTTAGCGTATCTTCACGTTCCAAAATGCGGCGGAACTTATGCAAAGAAAGTGTTAAAACAACAAATCGAATCAAACACAGAAGATTGTGCTTTTCTTGAGACAGGCATGCATCAAAGTCTAGACTCTATTTGTGGATACAGAACAGGTGACAAAATGGTGCTAGAGGGCACTTATACGAATAGTGGTAAAATAGTTACAGATTTTTCGACAAACATCAATTGCACTCTGAGAAACCCATTTGACTGGTACGATAGTTACTATTACTACAAGAAAAATTATTTAGAGCGCAAAGGTGTATGGTACAAAGAACCACTCACACCACTAAATGCAAGAATTGGTGACTACGAAAAGGCAATATCTAATTCTCTAGACGATGATTACATCAAGAAGTGTTCCCATGTTGTCTTGCAGCAAGAGTTCTGTCCCTCTGTTTGGATGAAAGAACTTGACATTGGGTTTTATACTGCTTGGTTTCTTTACACTGTTAGTGACCATAAGAGTGTATTTGATAATCTTGAAAAAATTAAGGGAGATAAACTCTTAGAATGTGATGTGTCGATCATAAGAAACGTGTTTAACAACATAATGTTTTTTGATATAGAGCATCTAGATCGGGCTCTCAAATCCATTGTTAGTGGTTTTATTGGTAAGGAGGTAGTTTTTGAAAGTTCGGAAAGAGAAAGAGTTACAAAGTATGAAGACAATTTTTTAAAATGTTCAGATATTTTATTCCAGAATGATGAACTTAGAGAAAAATTTATGTGGAAAGAAAGGTTTATGTTTAACAATTTTTACAATGATAATTTTTATAAAACGTGGGAGATATAATGAGTAAAAAAATTTTTATTACAGGGTGTGCAAAGTCGGGCACCACATTGCTTTTAAGGATGTGTTACGCTTTTAAAGATACTGAAGTACTATACAGAGAGGGTTTTGATGGACACGAATTGCCATTTAAAGATTTTATAGGACATAAGAGTGACAGTAAGTTTGTTATTGGTAAGAGACATCCGCCAGCACTTTTGAGTAACGTGCTAGTGCCAGAATTTGAAAATCAGCAAAAAGAGGTATCAGATAGGCAAATTGGAATTATTAATGTCGTTCGTGATGGTCGTGATGTAGTTTTATCTGACGGTAATTATGTAAAACCACGGCGTTGGATTGAGACTGTTAAGCAAAGAGACCCCAAAGTATTTGGCAATCTTATTGATCTTGAGGTAAGGTATGAAGATTTGGTTAGAAATCCTCTAAAAATTCAAAAACAAATGGAGGAAATATTCGGACTAGAATCACAACACAGTTTTGATAACTATCCTGATTATGTTGAAGATTGGGTTTTTGAATGGAATGTTTCTGTGCTTGCTAGAGCAGGAAAGGGAAATGATTCTGATTATGGAAAAAGAAAACTGAGCGATAAGGGTATAGGAAAGGACCTACAGGCATACAAGGATATCTGTGCGGATCATGAACTACCAGAATTTGAGAAATGTCTCAAGGAGTTAGGGTATACATGAGAGCATTAGTTACAGGCAACGAGGGTTACATAGGTGGTAATTTTGTAAAGCAATGGGAAAAGAAGGGTCACACTTGGATTGGTTACGATTATAAGAGTAATTGGAATTTTGATTTATGTGATGGTATTAAAGAATTATACCTTGATCATCAAAATAATCCAATTGATGTTGTTGTGCACTTTGCCGCTATACCTAGAGTTGCTTTTAGTGTCAAGCACCCTTCACTAGTAATGAAAAACAATATTCTTTCAACCACTAATGTTTTGAGATGGGCAAAAGGAGAGGGTGTTCCTGTTGTATACAGTTCTTCATCGTCAGTAATAGGTAATGGTGATGGACCTGCAAGTCCCTATGCGCTTTCAAAGTATGTTGGCGAGATGGAAACCTTACTTTACAATAAATTATATAATTTAAAAACTGTTGCTTTAAGGTATTTTAATGTTTATTCATACGACCAAGAAGCGGATAGCGAGTATGCAACTGTTGTATGTAATTGGAAAAAGTACATTACAGAGGGTCGAGTACCTTATATAACGGGTGATGGGGAGCAAAGAAGAGACATGACTCATGTTGATGATATTGTTTCCGCTAATATATTTTGTGCAGAAAATATAGACAAAGAAGATCTGTGGGGTCATTGGTATGATATTGGATCTGGTGAAAACATTTCACTAAATGAATTAAAGGAAATTGTGTTAAAGCATTTTCCAGATCAAGAATTTAAATATGTTGACCCTAGACCCGGAGACGTTATGTTCACTGAAGCGGATCTATCAAAGTTCAGTGCACATGGGTGGAAGAGTCAGGTAAAATTACAAGATGGGTTGAATTCTGTTTATAATCAATTAAAAGAGGAAATGTCATGAAATTAGGAATTGTAGGAAATGGATTCGTTGGAAATGCGATATCACATGCATTTGTTCCATGTATGGAAGTTAGGATACATGATAAGGATCCACAAAAAAGTTTTAACACTTTGGATGAGGTCGTTAACGGATGCGATGTTGTTTTTGTTTCAGTTCCGACACCCATGACAGATCAGGGAGTGATAGATCTATCTATTGTAGAGAGCGTCTTTGGTGACATAGACAAAATTAAAAATAAAGATAAAGAAACAGTTTTTGTTCTCAAGTCTACAGTAGTGCCAGGAACTACAAGATCGATAAAGGAAAATCATCCCAACTTAAGAATTGTTTTTAATCCTGAATTTTTAACAGAACGTCACGCAAGATTTGATTTTTTAAATCAGTCGAGAATTATATTAGGGTTTGAAAGTGATTTAAAAGATGGATACACTAACAGAACAGTTGACTTGGTGAAAAAACTTTATGATACTCGATTTTCTGGAAACAACTTTATTATAACAAATTATGAAACAGCAGAGATGATTAAGTATTTTAACAATCTTTTCTTTTCTGTGAAGGTATCATTTATGAATGAAATGAAGTTAGTATCAGATAGGTTGGGTACAGTTAACTGGGAGAAGGCAGTGCGTGGATTTGTCTCTGATGGACGGGTTGGAGATAGTCACTTGTTAGTACCAGGTCCAGATGGCAAAAGAGGGTTTGGTGGTTCTTGCTTTCCCAAGGACATCAATGCATTCATGACATTTGCAGATTCTATTGGTTTAGATTTGGCGGTGTTGAAGGGTGCATGGAAAACAAATTTAAATGTAAGACCAGAAAGAGACTGGGAAAAATTAAAAGGTAGAGCAATAAGCGATAAAGGAGAAAAAAAATGAAACTATCTAATCAAGCACTTGGTGCAATCATGCTGGCACTTCAAAACTCTTTAATGCATCAAACGGACATTGTTCCTGTTTTAAGAGATTTTGATTTAATACTGGGCGATAATGAAGAGGTAATTGTGGTAAATCCACCAGTGATTAAACCATTAGAAGCAACTGGCGAGACTGACGATATTGATCCCGAAACAATGAATACAGTGGGAAGTGATTAAGTGCCTCTTTATGATTATTATTGTTCTGACTGCAAAAGCAAGTTTTATGTAATGCATGCTATGTCAGAGAAATGTGAAGAGTGTGCATACTGCCAAAGTGAAAATGTTGAGAGAATGATTGCAAATATATCATATGATATTGATCCAAACAATTATAAAAAAAAGGTTGGTGACTTAGTAAAAACTCACATCGAAGAAGCAAAGAGAGAGGTTAAGGAGCAGAAAAAGAGCATGTCAAAGGAGATGTTAAAGTAATGTTATTTGAAATATTGTTTGTTTTTTCCCTTGTAATTAATTTATTTTTATTGCTTTATTGTGTGAGGATTGCAAGAAGATTGTTTATTGTGGGTGCAAATTTGCAAACATTGTATGATTCAATAGATTTGTTTAAAGAACACGTTGTAGTTGTACATGAATCAGAGATGTTTTATGGTGATCAAACACTACAGAATTTGATTGAGCACTCTAAGGAAGTCATAGGTATTCTTGAAACATATGATGATGTAATGTCATTGGTTATCATGGAGGATGAGGATGTAGAAGAGGGGGAAGTTGATGGCAAAGAAGAGTAATTATTATTTTACAAGTGTGCACGAAGATGCAATAGTTGAATATTGTTCAACTGAATGCCGAGGACGCAGAGAGGAATTATACATTGAGTACATACAACCTGCATTTAGTGAAATGGTAGACAAAATTATTTACACTTATAAGTTTACTAATATTCCAAACATTGATGTGTTAAAGGATGATTGCAAAATATGGTTGACTACTATTCTTAGCAAATACGATCCAAATCGTGGTTCAAAAGCATTTTCTTATTTTTCAGTTATTACAAAACACTGGTTTATACACCAGTTTAAGAAAAATTCAAATAAAGTTAAAAGAGAAGTGCCCTACGACGATATTGTTAAAGAAATAAGTCACGAGAAACTTATCTATACAGACGACAGGTATTTAAAAAAAAGAGAAAAGTATGAATTTTGGAATCACCTTAGACTTGAAGTTTCACGATGGAAAGAGTCAAATTTATTTGTAAAAGATAACGAAAAAAAAGTTATTTCTGCGGTTGAGATATTGTTGGATAGTGTGCAAGATATAGAAATATTAAATAAAAAAGCAATTTATTTGTATCTTAGAGAAATGACTGGTTTAAAAACCAAGCAAATTGTCAATACTTTAAATAAAATGAGAGAAAGGTATAAATATTTTATTATAAAATACGAACGAGGCGATAAATTTTATTAATTTTTATAATTAGTTTATGATGAAAGATTTAAAAGTTCTCATTGAAGAAGCAACACGCAACGCCTCAGAAGATAGAGCAGCAACAAAAGTTCTGCTAACAAACATTATGAAATATATGCAATCTGTTGATGAGCGTCATAGAGAGGTGGGACTTATCGCCGCTAAATATCTTGAAACACTACAGAGGTCCAATGAGCAGTTAGTAAAAATTGCTGCTTTAGTTCAAAAAAAAGAAGCATTGACAAAAAACACATCAATGTCTGCAGAAGAAAGGGACGAGTTATTCGATTTAATTAATCAAAAAGAGGAGTCATAATGTCTGAATCAGTTGATATTCAAAAGGTTCACGATACCTACTCATCCCCCAGTCTAGCGTCTAGACCAAATAAGGTTGATATGACTCCTGATATGGAGACATATGACTTATTTCAAAAAATTAAACAAGCAGCGCTTGAATCAAACCAATCAGATTTAAAAAATTTATCCGAACCGTCGACAATGTTTGTTGTCAATACTCAACAATCCTGGACTGCCGACCTTATGTATGGGGTGAAATCCCACCCAGATCAAGACTATACTTCAGATGTTGATAATAAACCGACTGATATCGGTTCATATCAGAAATATTTTGCAGTTTTAGTTCACTATGGGTTTGTAGTAAACGGACCCGGCATAATGATTGATAAGCAGTGTAATCATTTGCAATTTTTTAAAGCATATGAATTTAGAGCAGATTTAGACAGGCATCAAAATCAATTTCAAAGAGCGGGCGATACTTGCTCTGTAAGATTTCATGTTGATGATTGCACAGTTTGTATTGTCACTGGATGGAAAGGCAACCCGCCAAAGGGTAAAAATACAAAATTTGAAAAATTTATAACAGATTGGTACAAAGGCGCCAAGAATAACTATAAACAACCAGGTAAGTTAAAACCAGGAAAACCACCAAAGAAAAATAAAAAAAGAAGAGGTAGTGGCGGTAACGGTGGAAACGAAAGAAGCACCTATCCACCAGGAAGTGGTGGACCTGCAGCATCAGTTGATGACGTGGACTGCAACGATAGAAGTACATGGAAACCAAAAAGTCCTGTAAGATCTAAAAAGTGGTCACGTACTGCTGGACTAAATGTACAAAGCACCTTTAATGCATCGGCGGCAATAAGTGATTCTAAAGTGCTCGGCATGTATGAAGTATATGCGGATAGGAACGGAAAGACAATGCATTGGGGTAATTATTGGAAAAGAAGAAAACCACCAGGATTGCCACGAGCAGCACATCCCGTGTTAAGTCAGAGATCAAGTTTGCACATATATAATCATTATGTGAATCAGTTAAGTGAAATTCCAGATCAATATCATTGGTGGATAAAGGCAGCAGTACTCGGACTTTTTAGGAAAGAATCAGCATTCTTAATGGGCATTCCTGCAATGAATTTTGACTGTCGAGGCAAAGCAGATGATGATTATTGCAAGCAGTCTGTTGAGAAGGGGCAAGGAAATTGGAGAGGACATTTTATTGAAGACGGACCCAGGCATCCAGGTAGTAAATTTATATCAGCAGTAGGATTTCATGGTGCTAATTATGCTGCATGGAAACTGTGGTTAAAAACAATAGGAAGAGCAAGAGAAGAGCACGTTTGTTTACAAACAATAAAAGATGAATGTCAGGTTGGTGTTTTATATTATTGGAAAATAATATTTTCTAAATGGGTTAACAATAACCCAGGCAAGGTAATGACACAAAGTATTATTGAAAGTTTGATAGCAGTTTGTGCAATTTGGCATGCAGGACAAGCATACGGATACAAGGCAATATCAAAATCAAATCAGTTAAGGGATTTATCAGGTTTAACTATAGATCCAGCAAGACCACAGTCGTCTGCGGGATCAGTAATAAGAAATATTGCAGATAATATTGATAATCCTCCGTATAAACCTGATAAAATATATAAAACCATAGCAGGAAGAATTAATGCATTTAGAGAGATAGTATCAAATTCAACACCTGGGGGAGATATGTTTGTTCGATTAGATGCAAACTTAAACCCTCCACCAAGTTCAAAGTTTGAAACAAACAAGAATTCTCGACGTTATGTGAAGTTACCAGCAAGGAAGTAGATTAATGTTAATAGTAGCAACCTGGAGACATGCTGCCGGGGATGAATTTAAAGCAGAACTTATGAATCTCACGACTGGACAAGTCAAGGAGATGAAAAGTTTTAAAACCAAGGAGGAATTAGAAGAATATGTACAGTCTTTGGGACCCACAGTGCAGAGATCTGAATTGCAAGATCCATCTACCCCTGCGAATGCAAATGATTTAGAAGGTGAGTTAGATGATGTTTCTGGAGATCTTGGAACTCTCCCAACACCACCTGCAGAGGACGCACCACCTGAAGAGGTTGAGCAATATAAGCAACAATTGCAAGAAGAGGAAAAGTTTGTTGGAGATGGCAATGCAGAAGCATTGCCTGATTCCACACCACCAATTGAAAGTGATACCAATCAAGAAAGCATCCTAACTTTGGATGAGGATATAAAACAGTTATTAAAACAAACAACAGAAAATACTTCAAACTTACCAGTCCTTGAATTACCAAAGTTTGATGGTGCAGAGCGTGCGGCCGCCGACGCAGGACTTACTACTGCTGCAATGAATTTTGGTAGAGGGAGATCCGCCCCACCAACTGGACAAAGGGGTATGTTGGGAGAACCCATATCGGAACCGGTACCGAATTATAATTCATTAGATGATGATACCATCATTCAGGGGTTTAACAATACTTGGATTGTTCTAGGAAGAGATAGACCAGGTAGTAAACTAACAGGATATGGTGCAGGATTAGAACCACAAACTCAAGCAGGTGCTATCGATATATGTGTTGGTAGGATGAGTCCTCACGTTGAAGATCGCAGCAAAAGAACAAACCAATTATTAGAAGTTGATCCTATTTTTACGGACGATAGAGATGAGTATGGTAAAATTATTGTAGATGCTGCTAGAGTTTATATTAGTCAAAAAGCAGATATTGACGATTATTTTAAAATAGTTGACACCAAAAAAGGTGTGGGTAACATAAAAACTAGGTCGGCCGTTGCCATGAAAGCAGATGCTGTAAGAATAATATCTAGAGACGGCGGTATAAAATTAGTAACTCAAGAAATTGGTAAAACTAATTCTGTTTTTTCAACACCAAATAACGCAAAGGCACCAAGAGGAATTGATCTTATAGCAGGTAATGAAGACAAGTATTTGCAACCTATGGTTCTTGGGCAGAACTTAGTCAACTTTTTAGTTGATTTGTTGGGAAGTATAGATAAGATTGTTGGTACTGTTGCAAAGTTAGAGTCTGATTTAATATCATTGTCCACAACACTCATGTTTCACGTACACCCTCAGACGGGACTTGAGGCAGGTATACCTACTGCCTTTTCCCCAGAAGTGGCAATGACTTCATGGGTTATTATTTTAGACGGGATAATCAAGCAATTGTTCTCAATTTTTGGTGAAAAATGGGATATGAATAGATTACAAAACGACTATTTAAGATCGGGGTCGTCTCGTGACAAGGCGATAATGAGTAAATTTAATAATGTCAATTAAGTTATGGTAGGATAGTTAATGGTTTATACATTTCAGCAAATAGCAGATATATGGCACAATTCTCCTCAAGCGCAATCTGATCGCTCCGGTGGAGTCGATGATACTGATATCGATGCAACATTTCAACTTGAAGAGCGCCAAGAGCAATATCTTTTAAATCAACAACTAAGAACAGTTGTTGGACCAAATATTAATAATGAAAACGTTAGTTTTAGGGTTACGCCTGTACAAGGTGATTCTTACACAGTTACTGGAGTTGATCCTAGATATGCACAGCAGCAGGCGCAAGAATCCCGAGAAAGTTTAGAGCAGCAATCAGACGAAGAACAAGCGGAAGCAGAAGAAGCAGAGGGCGGGTTAGATTCAGGTATTCGACCTGAAGGCGAAGTTGAAGTTCAACCTACATCAGCAAATTATGCCATAATTTTTCCTTACAAGAAAAATGTAACGTCAGGGGATTATGACTACCCTTTCGAAAGTGATCAGGGAGTTCAAACTATTGATTCAAAGTGGAGATATACCTTTCAGTTGCCAGTTGAGCGTGTTCCTGGCGTTAATGATCTGGGAAGCAGTTTGGGTCGAGTTGTCGACGGCGCACTGGGCAAAACTCTTAGTGATAATACATCCTCTCTGTTAGTTGCAATGGTGAAGGTACACTTAGGACTTGGAACATTTAGAGAGGTAACGCCTGAGTTTGACTCGGCACTCGAACAAGCATTGATGGACTTTCAAGATAGGAATAGGCAAAGAATATACGAAGTTGGCGGATTTACATCAGAATTGACAGCACTGGAGAATGTTCCGATATTATCAGCGCTATCAGAAGTTCAAGTTAATGTTGATTTGCCAGAAGGTTTTCTGTCAGAGAGGGGTAACATAGGCACAGCAACTTACGTGGTATTGGTAGAGAATGGTTTTTTGGATACGGCGGTTGACTTTCTGTCTATGCCAGAAATACAATCACAATTTACTTCTGCCGCATCACCTGACGATGTTATCGATGCCTTTGGTAGAAAACCAGAAAGACAAGAGTCGCCTACAATCGGTACTAAATTTATAAATTACACCTACGTCTCTAAGATTACAAAGTCTCAAAGACAAAACGAATTAACATTTTTAGATAAAGTTTCAATGTTCCGACAAGCAGTATTAAAGGTTTTTGAGTACTATGGCAAAGAAAAAACTTGGGAAATTAGAGGCAGTACAGATGCTCAATTAAGAGATGAAAATGCCGCCGAAGGTTCCCTTGCAGAAAGATATAATCGTGGACTTGGAAATGACGTTAAATTACATGAACGAATTTTAAAATATCAAGGTCGAATCGCACCAGACCAAAGTTTTGGACAAGATCAGAGGTTTAGTTTTACCGTAGAAGAGAAGAGATTTAGCGAACAAATAAGATCTCCAGAAGTGGATGTTCTGTATGGTCAATCACTAAACGCTAATACGCCCAAGATCTTGCTTGCTAGAATTAAAAAAATACAAAAACCAAATGCTAGACCAAATTCTGTATATACCATGTCTATACAAATAAGGAGAGACATTTTCGATGGAATTCCTGGCAATCCACCTGGACGAATTGGCGGAACTCAAGATCTCGCAGATCCTGAAACCTACAAGCGCTGGTACAAAAGAGGTCAAAAAGTTAAAAAACAGTGGACGAAGTTTCGAAAAGGCGTAGAAGATTTATCCATTCCATCTATGAGTGATCTTGAAAAAGGTTTTGATAAATGGTCTGAAGGGCAAAAAAGAAAATTACAAAATTTTGCGCAGAATGAAGCAAAAAATGCATGGAAAAAGGCAATTTCAGGTGATCCTCAAAACAGCATGTTTGCTGATAATGAGTTTGCAAGAAATCAATTAGCAGCGGCAGAGTTGAGTGCACGACAAAATGCTGTAGTTCCCAAGGTTGTAAAAATGCGGTTGAGGGGATTGAAAGAAAAAATTGAAGAAGTCGCCAAAGAAATGAAAGGTCATCAACCGGACATTGTTAAATTTAAACAAAAAAATACAAAAAGCGCAAAAGTGCCTGCTTTGACACCTGACGTTGATCTTGATAAGGAGTCGCAATTATTAACACAGTTTATACCATCTTTGGAGAACTATCTTAAAATAAATGGATATTCTTTAACTGGTACCGCAAAAGATGCAATACTTGAAGTTACATTTATGCCAGTTATCAAAGAGGTTCAAATTCAGAACACTCCTGCAGGTGGACAAGTTTCTGATCTAACACAAGACACAGGAACTACCACGACAGAAGGGCAGGTTGGGTACGAAGTACAGGCGATTAAATATATTACGAAACCAGGACAAAAACCAAGAAACTTAGTTGCTGGGCGTGAGGAGTTTAAAAACACACCCTGGGTGTTTCCAACTACAATGGCATACTTTGCGCAAATTGATGAGATATATTTAACAATAGGTACTAGAAAAAATGCATGTGAAGAGTTGATGGCAGGCCCAGGCGCAATATTGTTTTTAACAAAATATCACTATCCAGCAGTTCAGGCAAATTACAACAGGGATAGAAGTGATCAAGCGCTGATAGGATTGAAATTAGGGTTCAATGATAGAAGTTTATTAGATGCTGCAGAACGACTAGAGCAAAACGCCATGGCACTAAGTGAAAGTTGGACAGCAATAAAAAATTCATCATTCTTGGTTCAAAAGGGCAAAGTACTTGAAAATTTTGATTTAGCACCAGACTTAAGTGACTTTTTGTGTGATGTAGAAGCAATGTTTCAGCAATTTTTCGATAATTGGAACTTTAATTACTTAATGTGTGACTTTTTGAAGTGTATTCCCTCACTTGGTCCATGGAACTGGAACTTTAGTTGGAGTTTACCCTCAATCCCTGCGATACCAACATTTGATCCTCTCGCTTTTGTTCTGCCCCAAATAAGAATTAAATTAATTGAATTGATTATGCAATTCTTGTGTCAATTTTTAAAAAACATACTTAAAGAACTAGCAATGCCAAGTTGTGACGATTTGCTAAAGTTTGGACTCGCTCAGTTGTCTGCTTTAAATGCAATGAATAAAAATAATCCATATGCTGATGCAGAACAAAAGGCGGGTTTATTAGAAAAGACTGCTGCTACGCTTGATGGAATGGGGTTACCAAAGCAGGTTTTAGCGGAAGAGAGTGAAGCGTCAATATCTAAATTTTTGGATAGTATTAGTTTGGTTCTAGCACCTAGAGAATTGTGTGCTTTGTTACAAGGAAAAGCAACTGATGAGATCGCAGAAATTGCTCTAAGGGTAGCACAGTCCGGAGAATATTCCGTACTTAGTCAGGTACTGTCAACAGTAGCAGATATTAAAAAATTCTTTGAAATACTTGGCACAAATGTAGATCCATTCTTGTGTGATAGAATTAAAGAATTAGAAGCAGAATCTCTTGCAAGAGAGTTGTGTGATAATACGGGTGGATTTGGAGACTCGCAGGGCGGCGGCACAGATGCTCGCCAGGTTGCCGAAAATGCTGCAGCGTCACCTGAAGAGTTGGCACAAGAACTGCAAGCACTAGCAACAAAGAAACAGGTGTTTGATCAACTTTTAAAAGATGGAGATTTCAGCAGTTTGCTTCCGGATTCTTTGGCACCAGATGCTATGGATGAAGCAGGTATGCCTGGACCATACAATAATCCACTGCAAGATGAAAAAGTTAAAGAAGCGGTATCGACTATTTTGCAAGGAGTGAAATCAATATACTCAATGGAAATAAAGACAATCGTTGAAAGACTTATTTCTGAAGAATCTGCGCTGCCAAAAAAAGGAGACCCTTCTTTTGACGGGGTGCGACATGCAAAGTTTGTATATTATACTAAAATGCTGCAAAATTTGACTAGCGACGAAGATCTTGCATTATTGTATGCATATTCTAAAATGAGACCAATTGCTGCATCCCCCTGGGATCCATACTTTCGGGAGCAACAAGAACAAATTGGGCGTGTTGGGTATATAACGATAGAAGATTTGGATGAGTTAGAATTTTTTCCATATGGCAATTTTGATGAAGTTATTGATCCAAATCTTGAAGAAAATACAGAGAAATATTTGGCACAAATAGAATTAGCGCAAAACTATATTAATCAATATTTACAAGAGTTTACACAAACTAATTTATCAATTGGAACTGAGATAAGAGACATATTGTCAAAAGACCAATCAACAATAACTAGAATTTTTCCTGGAGGACCTCAAGGAATTAGAAGGTTACATGTGCGAGGTTTGACCAACTTAGAGCAATCTAGAGAAAGAGAAGAATTGCTGGTTGTTGATGCAGGTAGTAATGTACCATCTTTTCTATCAGTTGGTTATTCAGAACTTCCATTTCAAGATGAAAAAATTAAGGACTGTTATCAATATTCTTTTAAAGTAACAAGTATAAAAGGCGAAAACAGGTATTTTCAAAAAGTATACAAAGAACCGATCGCTGAACCGTATAAGGAAATGAGAAAGGAAGATATTGATATAACTTCTAACATTCATCGTGATAAACTACTTCGCCCTGGGGGATTTAGTTCCCTTGTTATTGATAGATTAAAACTACTTTCAGAAGAAAAGTCAGATTCAAATACTTTCAATGTCTATGCAGACGGAGAAAATAATATTATTCCTAAATTACAAGGGTATGTAGAGGACTTACCAAGAGAGGAAATTCTACAACTTTTTCAAGATGCATTTCAGGAACTTCGTGACGGTGAGGGTTCAAATCCAATTGCTGCAGCAATAGTTGCAGCAGTTGTCGCAGCGCTGGTTGCAGGTAGTGAGCAAGTACAAAAAACTAAATTTGCACCTCTCTATTCATCAATATCGGATTCCTTAAATTATCAGATGGGAAGAATTACAACAAGGTCAAAATATTTTTCTATAGAGGAATTACAAAAACTTGAAACAGAAATATCTAATCCTTATTTTGTAAAGAAAGGACCAGATGGTAAGGATTGTTATGTGGTAAAC